>JAEEGL012112734.1_pt1 | contig 29586 bp, 23 predicted proteins | sample 9134231 | NCBI WGS metagenome assembly JAEEGL01 (sample SAMN16246548, study PRJNA631951) | gut metagenome | biome: gut microbiome; feature: rumen; material: fiber-attached | host: Bos | place: Iran: Karaj | collected 2018-10
ACGCCCATGGTGCCGAGGGCGCCGTAGCGGGTGTGGCTGTCGGAGCAGAGTATCATGCGCCCGCAGCCGGCCATCATTTCGCGCACGTACTGGTGGATGACGGCCAGGTTGGCGGGCACGTAGATGCCGCCGTACTTGCGGGCCGCCGTGAGGCCGAAGACGTGGTCGTCCTCGTTGATGGTGCCGCCGACGGCGCAGAGGGAGTTGTGGCAGTTGGTGAGCGCGTAGGGGATGGGGAAGGTCTCGAGCCCGCTGGCGCGGGCCGTCTGGATGATGCTCACGAAGGTGATGTCGTGGGATGCCATGGCGTCGAACTTGACGTGCAGCATGCCGTCGCCGTCGTCCCTGGCGCTGTGCGCCTTGAGGATGCCGTAGGCCAGGGTGTTTTTCCTGGCCTCGTCAAGGCTTATGCCCCGGGCCTGGGCCTCCTCCTCGGAGAGGAGGGAGCCTCCGGCAAGAACCGTGGGCTTGTCGATGAGGGTGATCATGAAGGATGCTTCTCCCTTGGTTTGGGCCGCTCCGGAAGCGGAGCCGGCCTTGGGCGGGCGCGTGGCCGGGGGGTGCCAGGCCCGATCGGATGTGCTAGGCGTCGGCCTCGGCTTCGTCGTCGGCCGTGTCGATTTCCTGGGCGTGCTTGAGCAGCTGCTCCAGCTGGATGTCGCAGCCGAGGACGCCGATAATCTTGTCCTCTTCGTCGGTCACGGCGCAGGAAACGGTGGTGACGAGCTTGTCAGTGAACTTGGACTGGTAGATGTCCATGATGTGCAGGTCGCCGGTCTTCATGGGCTCGGAGAACCATTCCCTCTGGGAGAAGTCGTAGCCCAGGGGCAGCTGGCCGTACTTCTCGTTGTAGGCGGGATCGGTGATGCGCGAGCACTTGAGCTTGCCCTCGGCGTCGGTGAGGTAGAGGTACTGGATGAAGGGGTACTGCTCGGAGAAGGCCGTCAGCTGGGCGCTGGCGGGCTCGGCGAGGGTCAGCAGATCCTTCTGGGCCGCCAGCTTGATGATCAGGCTGGCCGCAAGTTCGCCGGCCAGCTGCTTCATGCGCTCGTACTCGGAGACGTAGAGTTCGGGCATGTAGCGGCGGGCAAGCTTCTCCATCTCCTCGTAGGAGAAGTGGGTGGTGCGGCCCTGCTCGTAGGTCTGCATGATGGCGTCGTAGATGCGCCCCACGGCAGGGTGCTTCTTGGAGACCTCGTTCGGGGTGCCCGCAAGCTTGAGGTTGTGGTTGATCCAGTAGGCGACGCCGGCGCGGCCGGACTTGTCGGTGATGATGATGGGCACGGGGCGCCCGAGGATGCGGGAGGTGTCGAAGATGTTGTAGATCTCTTCGTTTTTGGCGATGCCGTCCACGTGCACGCCGGCGGAGGTGGCGTTGAAGTCGCGGCCCACGAAGGGGTAGTTGAAGGGGATGCGGTAGTCGAGCTCGCTGGCGAAGTAGTCGGCTATTTCGTTGATGACCGCCGTGTCGGCGGCCGCATCGTCGCCGGTGAGGGAGATGTACTCGATGACCATGGCTTCGAGCGGGGTGTTGCCCGTGCGCTCGCCGAAGCCGAAGAGGGTGCAGTTGACGCCGCCGCAGCCGTAGAGCCAGGCGGTGACGCCATTGACCAGCACCTTGTGGAAGTCGTTGTGCCCGTGCCATTCAAGCCATTTGCCGGGCACGCCCGCCTCCTCGGTGAAGGCGTGCACGAGCCTCTGCACGGAGCGGGGCAGGGAGGCGCCGGGGTAGGGCACGCCGTAGCCCATGGTGTCGCAGAGGCGGATCTTCACGGGCATGCCGGACTGCCTGGAGAGTTCCATGAGGCGCTGGGCCAGCGGCAGGACGAAGCCGTAGACGTCGGCCCTGGTCACGTCCTCGAAGTGGCAGCGGGGAATGATGCCCCACTCGAGGGCCTGCGCCGCCAGCTCCGTGTACATGTCGAGCGCCTGCTGGCGCGTTTTGCCGAGCTTGAGGAAGATGTGGTAGTCGGACACGCTCGTGAGCATGCCCACTTCGTCGAACTCCATGTCCCTTGCGATCTCGAGATCGCTCTTGTTGGCGCGGATCCAGGCCGTGATGCGCGGGAAGCGGTAGCCGCGGGCGCGGCACACGTCGATGCACTTGCGGTCGCGCTGGGAGTAGAGGAAAAATTCGGAGGCCTGGATGAGGCCGGTCCGGCCGCCTAGGCGGTGCAGGTAGTCGAAGATCTTGGCGACCTGCTTCACGGTGTACGGCGTCCGGGCCTGCTGTCCGTCTCGGAAGGTGGTGTCCGTGATGCGCATCTGCTCGGCAGGATGGGGGGCGAGCATGACGTCGTCGAATTCGGTGCGGCAGATGCTGGTGTAGGGGAACTGCTCCCTGTAGAGCTGCGGCTTGTCCGGGCTCTGGAGGGGGAGGGGGAGCTGGTGGGATTTGGAATGCAGTAGATCCAAGACGGTCCTCCGTGGTTCTGGGCGCGCCAGCCTTGCGGCAGGCGCAGGATGTGCGCACGCAGAGTGCTCGGCGTCTGCAAGGGCGGATGCGGATGCCGGATCTGCCATGCGCCGCGCCGGGGGGGGGCGCTCCGCCGGGGACGGAGCGGCAGGTGCGGTCGCCCGGCTCTCCTCCTTGCGCGCGCAGGCTGGCTGGCTCATGCGCGGATGCCTTGGCAAAGGGAAGTCGGGGCGAATTTTTAGAGCATAGAACACGGGCTTTAGCAAGGCCGCGCACGGCATCGGGAGAAGGTGCGGGGCTGGGCGGATCTTGCCAGAATGGCGAAAATGCATAAAGCTACGAAGTCGCGCCACGGCCTGCAGGCAGGCCTGCCGGCTGGAAATTTGCATGCGCTAAGGAGTGTTGCCCATGGCGGGTCTCGTTCAGTATCCGCAGGCCGGATGCATAGTGGAGTATTTCGAGGCGAACGCCCCGCAGATAGGCGTGGTGACGGAAGAGAGCGGGGGCAAGCTCCGGCTCCTTTTGCCCAACCGCCGCGAGACCAAGCTCGCCTCGGCCCGCGTCCTGCCGTGGATGGGGCCCCTCCTTCCCGGCTTTGCCGGCATGTCCCGCGACGAGGCCGTCAAGGCCCTGCAGGCCGCTCAGGCCAGGCGCGACGAGGTGGCGCGCGCCGTCAGCGTGGAGGATCTCTGGGAGATGGCCCAGGGCGAGGTTTCGGCTGCGCCCGCGCGCTGGTTTGCCGAGCTCTTCGAGTCCGATCCCGGTCCTGACGAGGTGGCGGGCTACGCCCACGCCCTGCTTGGCGCCAAGACCCGCTTCCGCTTTGCGCCCCCCAATTTCGAGGTCTACACGGCCGAGCAGCAGGCCCAGCGCGAGGAGGAGCGCCGCAGGCAGAAGGAGCGCGAGGCCCTGCTCGCCGAGGGCGTGCCCTTCGTGCGCACCCTCTGGAACGTTTCCCAGCGCAAGTGCGCCCTCCCTGGGCCCGGCGAGGCCGGCTGGCCTGGCGCAGAGGTGGCGGCAAAGCTCGAGCGCCTGCTCTTCCAGCGCATGGCCGACCCCGAGAGCACGGAGGACGACGCCCTCTGGAAGATGCTCCTCAAGGGCGTGCCCGAGGTTCCGCACGTGCCCGTGCAGCTGCTCGAGGCCTGGGGCAAGGTGCCCTGCCACTACAACTTCTGGTTCGACCGCGCCGGCTACGTTCCCGGCGACGGCTGGTGGGCCAAGCTGAAGGACGAGGTCGATGCCTTCGTCGCGGCCTCCGGCGCGCTGGACTACCCTTGTCTGGATCTGCCCTTCGTCAGCATCGACGGAGAGACGACGAGGGACGTCGACGACGCCTTCTGGATAGCGGAGCGCCCGGACGGCGGCATGACCCTCTCCCTGGCTCTGGCCTGCCCCGGCGGCGCCTGGCCCTTCGGCGGCCGCTTCGACAGGGCCGTCCTGCACCGCGGCACGAGCATCTACCTGCCCGAGGGCGACAGCCACATGATGCCCGAGTTCATCGGCACGGACGTCCTCTCCCTGGTTGCCGGCCAGAAGCGCCCGGCACTCGTCGTCACCCAGAACATTGCCCCCGACGGCGCTCCTGACGGGGAGTGCCGCATCGAGGGCCGCACGGTGGTGCTTGCCGCCAATCTGCGCTACGAAGCCTGCCAGCAGGTGCTCGACGGCACGGCGCCGCCGGACAGCCCGGCACTGCCCTACGAAGGCATGCTCCAGGTCGCGAAGCGCTTCGCCGAGGCAAGGCTCGCCTACCGCATCGCGCTCGGCGCCGTGGTGCTCGAGCGCAGCGAGCCAAAGATAGTGCTCTCCGGCGAGGGCGAGGACACGGTCGTAGATATGAAGCCGGGCGAAAATGCCAGAGACGCCCAGAACCTCGTGGCGGAGATGATGATTCTGGCCTCGGCGGCCTGCGCCAACTGGGCGCAGGCACGCGGCGTCCCCATGCTCTACCGCACCCAGGACGTGGCCCTGCCCAAGGAGTATGCCGGCGTCTGGAGCCGGCCCGAGGAGGTCTCCAAGATCATGCGCAGCCTCGTGCCCTCCATGCTGGACACCGAGCCCAGGCCCCACGCGGCCCTGGGGCTTCCCCGCTACGCGCCCATGACCTCGCCCCTGCGCCGCTACGCCGACCTCGTCAACGAGGCCCAGCTTCTTTCCCAGACCCTGGACGGCGCCCCCCGCTTCAGCCAGGCGGAGCTGCAGGAGCTGCTCCTCTCCCTGCGCATCACGCTTGACGGCGCCAGTCAGATCCAGCGCTTCCGCCCCCGCTACTGGAAGTGCCTCTACTTCCGCCAGCACGGCGACCGCGTCTGGTGGCCCGGCGTCGTCACCGAGGAGAACGATCTCTTCGTCAACGTGAACCTGCCTGCACAGGACATCTTCGTGCGCGGCAAGAGGCGCGTCTTCGACGAGCGCACCTGCCCCGGCATGCCCGTGGAGATCCGCATCGGCAAGGTCAACCCGCTCTACAACGAAATGCAGATTCTGGAAGCCTGCGCCGCGGAGGGCGCGGGCGAGGAGGAAGGACAATGCTGACCCTGCTGATAGCGGCAGCCGCCTATTTCATGGGAGCGGTTCCCTGGGGGCTGGTCATCGCCCGCTGCTTCTGCGGCATCGATCCGAGGACGGACGGCAGCCGCAATACAGGCGCCACCAACGTTTCCCGCCTCTGTGGCTTCGGCTGGGGCGTGGCCACCCTTGCCTGCGACCTGCTCAAGGGGGCGCTGCCCGTCTGGATCGCCCTGCAGGCCGGCCTCGGCACGGCAGGCGTCAGTGCGGTTGCCCTGTGCGCCGTGCTCGGCCACGTCTTCTCCTGCTTCCTCGGCTTCAAGGGCGGCAAGGCCGTTGCCACCAGCATCGGCGTCTTCCTGCCCCTCGCCTTCGTGCCCCTGCTCATCGCAGGCCTTGCCTGCCTTCTGGTCATCTGGCGTACCCGCTTCGTGTCTGCCGGCTCCCTTACCCTCGTCGTCGCCCTGCCCCTCCTGCTCTGCGCCTTCGGCCTCTTCACGTGGCTTCCGCTCTCCCTCGCCGTGCTGGCCCTCGTGGCCTGGCGCCACAGGGAGAACATCGCCCGCCTGCGCGCCGGCACCGAGAAGCCCTTCCTCAAGAAGGACCAGCATCCCGAAGCCTAGGCTCTTCTACTGCATCCTGAAGGAGATACCATCCCATGTCCCATGACTTTCCTGCCTACAGAGGCGAAATGGAATACTGCTGCCTTGGCTGCGGCAAACGCTATCCGGGCGACAGCCTGCTCTACACCTGTCCCGAATGCGGGGACGTCCTGCTGCTGGAGAATACGCGCTTCGGCGAGCTGAAAGAGCACGGCGGCGCCTACTGGCGCGAGCTCTTCGACAGGCGCGCCTCGACCCGCTCCAACGCCCTCAGGGGCGTGTTCCGCTACTACGAGCTGCTGGCTCCCATCCTGGAAGAGGAGGACATCTGCTACCTTGGCGAGGGCATCACGCCCGTCATCGAGGCCGCTCCCGCCCTCAGCGCCAAGGTGGGCGTGCCCTTCGCCTACAAGAACGACGGCCAAAACCCCAGCGCCTCCTTCAAGGACCGCGGCATGGCCTGCGCCTTCAGCTACCTGAAGTGGCTCTGCCGTCGCCAGAAATGGGACGAAGTGCTCACTGTCTGCGCCTCCACGGGCGACACCTCGGCTGCCGCCGCCCTCTATGCCTCCTACATCGGCGCCCCCCTCAAGAGCGTCGTGCTCCTGCCCCACGGCAAGGTCACCCCGCAGCAGCTCTCCCAGCCCCTCGGCTCCGGCGCCACGGTGCTGGAGCTGCCCGGCGTCTTCGACGACTGCATGAAGGTCGTGGAGATTCTCGCCGAAAAGTACCGCGTGGCCCTGCTCAACTCCAAGAATGCCTGGCGCATCCTGGGCCAGGAGTCCTTCGCCTACGAGGTCGCCCAGTGGTACGGCTGGGACGTGTCGAAACTGTGCATCTTCGTGCCCGTGGGCAATGCCGGCAACATCACGGCCATCATGTCCGGCTTCCTCAAGATGCACGAGCTCGGCATCGTCGAGACCCTGCCACGCATCTTCGGCGTCCAGAGCGAGCATGCCGACCCTGTCTACCGCTACTACAGCGCGCCCGAGGGCAGCCGCGAGTGGAAGCCCGTCCAGGTCCAGCCGAGCGTCGCCCAGGCGGCCATGATCGGCAACCCCGTCTCCTTCCCGCGCGTCAGGGCCCTGGCCTCCCGCTTCGTCAAGGCTGCCGGCGAGAAGGCCTTCCAGGTCGTGCAGGTGAAGGAGCAGCAGATCATGGACGCCATGATCCAGGCCAACCGCCACGGCCACATCGCCTGCACCCAGGGCGGCGAGTGCCTGGCCGGCCTCATGAACGCCAGGGCTCTCGGCCTCGTCGGCGCCGGCGAGCACGCCGTGCTCGACTCCACGGCCCACGCCCTCAAGTTCTCCGGCTTCCAGAGCATGTACTTCGAGAACGCCTTCCCGCCCGCCTACGGCATCACGCCCGATACGGCGCTTGCCAACAGGCCTGAGCTCCTCCTCCCCGAGGAGGCGAGGCAGGGCAAGGACGTCATGGAGTTTGCCCGTGAAGGCGCCAAGGCCGTCGTGGCGCGCCTCGGCCTCGTCGAGAAGTAGCCGAGCCCCCTTTTTCGAACGCCGGCCCCCCGCTCTGTCTGCAGGCAGAGCGGGGGGCCTTTTTGCGCTTGAGATCGGCCGGCGCCGTGTCAGCGGAAGAGCCTGACGGCGCAATGCTTCTTGTGGAAGGCAATGCCGTAGGCGCGGCGCTGCTTCATGCCGGCGGGCAGGCCGTCGAGATATCTGAACTTCGCTATCTGGCCGAGCGCCTCCTGGACGCTGGAGTCCAGAGCCTCTTCCGATTCGGCGTGCTTGAGTTCAAGCACAAGGCCGCGCCGGCCGACAGGATCGGCAACGACAAGGTCAGGCCGGCCGTCGCCGCTTTCACGGTTGCTGGTCACCTCAAGCGAGGTGCCGACAAACAAGGCCGTCGCAAAGCCATGATAGTAATTTTCGGCATTGTCATGATAGCTTATCGTTTGCAGTAGAATTGCATTCAATATCTCTTCAACAGATTTCTCGTCGCCTTGCCACAAAGATTCCAAAAGAGATGATATGTTTTTATCGATAACTTTTTTAAGCCACTGATTTATTGTTTGTATAAAAATTTCAAGAACTTCCTTATTTGGTATCTTAAGAAAAATATTTCTATCTTTAGACGTTTGTTCAGACTTTGTCAAATATCCTGTTAAATATAATATTGACCAAAGATTATTGTCGTTTCCATAAAGTGAATCATATGTGAGATATTCTGAAATATTTTCTTCTATAGATTCGAGGGCAATTAATTTTTCTATTTTTTGCCTTATTTTTTGAGTTGATTCATCTATCATCTTTTTTATGATATCGTTTGAACTACTGTTAATCCAAAACGATTCTGGCAATGCATTCTTGTCTTTTTTCAGTTTTTTTACATATCTTAGAACATCCCAAGGACAATACATTTCTTTTGTATTTCCAAATGTATATCCGTCATACCACTCTTTTATAAGATATTTTTTATCCTTCAAGTTATTGACAAGCAGTATGGAGTTTACATCAGCGTCGGTAAAACCAATTTTATCAGAAATTTCTGAATCTGAAATACCATAACATTCAAAATTATTAACACCAGTAAAAATACTTTCTTTTGCGATTCGTAGACATCCTGTTAATACCGCTAGTTCCAAATAATCATTTCCTTTTAATGTCGCTCCTAAAAATTGACGCATAAAGTCAATCATTTCATGATAATAGCCTTTTTGCTCAGAATAATAAAGTGGAACATCGTATTCATCAATAAGAATAATAACTTTTTTATTCCAATATTTGTTCAATACTTTGCATAAAAACAAAAATGAATTTTCAGTATCATTTTGCTTTACTTTTTCATCAATAAATGATTGGATTTTTTCTTTGTGCTTGTCGTGGATTTTTTCACTATGAAGAAGATAGCTATTGTCCAAGAAAACTTCTGAAACATAGCTTAAAAATTTGTCGTATGAATGAGAAAATGTTCCGCCTTTTATTTCTTTTAACGATATAAATATCGTGGGAAATTTATTCATCCACGCCGCACAAAAATCTGCATTTTGAGCAATAGCCAAATCTTGAAAAATATCGTCACTATTTTTCTGAATATCGAAAAACTCATGCAGCATGCTCATTGTCAGGGTCTTGCCAAAACGGCGCGGACGCGTAATCAGGGCAACCTTTGGCCTGTCCTGGCCGAGGAGTTCCTCCAAGAGCGCTGTCTTGTCGATGTAGGCGTAGTTCCCTTCGCGAAGTTCCCGAAAGGACTCTCCGCCAATGAGAATGCGCGGGCTGAGCATGGTTCTGCTCCTGTCGTCATGTGTTGTCTGGGCTTGGCGCATGCTATCTGGCTTCATGCCAGCAGGCAACAGCGCTCCCGGCACTGCTTCCGCAGGGGGTTGGGGACGGGACCGACCGCAGCAAAAGACTGGCGCCCGCTTCTGCAGCGACAGGCAATGCCTCCTGCTCCGCCTGCAGGCGAAGCGGGAGAGCTTGATGCGCGAGAGGGCGTGCCGGCGTCCGGGCACAGGTGCGGGAAGGGGGCCGGCCGGCTACTGCCGCAGGCCGCCGGACTGGCCTTCGCCAATCCAGGCGAGCCAGCGCCCAAGGCCATCGAGCAGGAAGCGGTCAAGTCGCCGCGTCGCCTCGTTGAACAGCTCCTGCGGCACGCCCCATAGGGCTTCGGCGATGGAGCCGGCTATTGCGCCTTGCGTGTCCGCGTCGCCGCGCAGGAGTATGGCGGACCTCACGGCATCTTCGAAGCTTGAGGTCTCGAGGGCGCAGATGATGGCCTGCGGGACCGAGCCCTGGCAGGTCACGTCGAAGCCCGTATTGCCTATTTCGTCCAGGCTCTTGTCCAGCTCGTAGCCGTAGGTGCGCTGGAGATGGCGGCGGATTTCCTTCTGGCTCTGCCCCTGGCGCGCAAGGAAGATGGCGCAGGCCACGCTGCAGGCGCCCTTGACGCCTTCGGGGTGGTTGTGGGTCGCTTCGGCCGAGGCCCTGGCCATGCGCTCCGTCTCCTCCAGCGAGCCGCAGCTCCAGCCCACGGGCGAGACGCGCATGGCCGAACCGTTGCCGAAGCTGCCAAGGGGGCTCAAGTCCTCGCTGGCGAGCCACTTCTTGAAGCGCCCGCCGTAGCCGGCACGGGGGTAGCGGCGTCCGAATTCCTTGAAGCGCAGGGCGCAGGCTTCGCGCATCCTGTCCGGATCGCCGCCGGCGTCCATGAGGGCCTGGCTCACGGCAATGCTCATGACCGTGTCGTCGGTGAAGCGGGAGGCTGCGCTGAACAGGGGAAAGTCGAGGGGATCGATGCCTTCCCGGTGGGGATGGTGCTCGAACCTGCTTCCTGCCATGTCGCCGATAATCGCGCCTATCATGGGGTCCTCCTTGCGATGTTTGGGTGATGGTGTCCGCCCGGGGGCAGACGCCGCGACCGGGACTGGCCCCATAAGAGCACATCGGCCTTCCGAGCGGTGGAAGGCGGCAGAGCCGGAAAAAGCCGAAGACGGCGGGAGCCGTCCTAGAAAGCCGAAGACGGCGGGCGCCGTCTTCGGCCCTGCGGCCGGCAAGCCACTGCCGCCAGCGCTGGAGACAGCCGCGCAGATGCTCGTCAAGCCGAGCTTCCGCCTGGTTCTTCAAATCCTCAGGCACGCCCCACAGGGCTTCGGCTATGGATCCGGCAATGGCGCCCTGCGTGTCCGCATCGCCGCGCAGGAGTATGGCGGCCCGGACGGCTTTTTCGGCGCTTGCCGTCTCGAGGCGCAGATAATGGCCTGCGGAACCGAGCCCTGGCATGTGGAGTCGAAGCCCGTATTGCCAATGTCGGAGAGGCGGCGCTCCATGTCGTAGCCGTAGGCGCGCTGGATATGGTCGCGGATTTCCTCCGGCCGCTTTCCCTTGCGGGCCAGGAAGATGGCTGCCGCTACGCTGCAGGCGCCCTTGATCCCCTCGGGATGGCTGTGGGAAGGCAGGGCCGAGGCCCTGGCCATGCACTCCGTCTCCTCCAGCGTCTCGAAGCTCCAGCCCACGGGCGAGACGCGCATGGCCGAGCCGTTGCCGAAGCTTGCGAAGGGCATGGCGTCGCTGCTGAAGGTCCATTCCCGAAAGCGCCTGCCGTAGCCGGCGCGGGGGTACTTGCGGGCGAATTCCTTGAACCGCCGGCAGCAGGCCTCCTGCATGCGCTCCGGATCGCCGCTGCTCTCCATGAGCGCCTCGCACACGGCAAAGGAGAGCACCGTGTCGTCCGTGAAGCTGGCGCGTTCGGCAAAGAGGGGGAAGTCGAGGGGATCGAGGCCTGGCTGATGGGGGTGGTTTTCAAACCGGCAGCCTGCCATGTCGCCGATGATGGCGCCTATCATGGGAACCTCCTTCGCAAGAGGCGCTATGCCTGCTTCAGCCCCAGCATCTCCCGCCAGCGGGCAAGGGTGGTGTCGAGGCGCAGATAGTTGGGATCAAGTTCAAGCGGAGCGGCCGCGGCCAGGGCTTCCTTGAGATCCTGCAGGGAGCTTGTGCGGGGCAGTCCGGGCACGTCCTGCAGGGGGCAGAGGTCGAAGTCGCCTGATGGCTGCATGACCATGACGGGCAGGCCCTTGACCGCGGCCTCGAGGGCCACGGTGGTGGAGTTGGAGGCCCAGACGAGGGGGCAGGAGGCCAGCGCCTCGGCCACGGGCACGGTCGAGAAGGCGAAGCGCTCCGCCCTTTCGCCCAGAAGCTCGCGCAGGCGCGCCTCCACGGGCAGGTAGGGATGCGGCTTCACCGTGACGTCGAAGTCCGCAAGCAGGCCCTGCTCCTCGGCTTCGGCAAGCAGCTGCAGATGGGCCTCGGTCTCGTCCTTGAAGAAGCTGGTCACCACCAGCAGATGGCGGGGCCGGCCATCGATCTTCGCCTTCTCCTGGCCTGCCAGGTAGAGGTAGCGCAGGGCCTCGATCTGACCGAGGCGCCGCTCCGGAACGCCGGCGGCCCGCCACTGGGAGCAGGCGCTCTCGCCGTTGCCGGCAACGCGGTCGGGCTGGAAGGGCAGGGTCTCCGGATCCGTCCAGGTTCGCGGATCGTCGAAGTAGCGGAAGTCCGTGGGCCGTATGGTGGAGTGCTGGGCGCCGAGCACCGGGCCTGCCCGGCGCTCGTGCACGGCGTGGGTGAGCATGCGCTCCCAGGGGCAGTTTTCCAGGGGGAAGGTCCACCAGCGCTGGGGACCTGCCTGGGCGACGTAGTTTTCGATGCCCTTCTGCTGGAGCACGCGCTCAAGGCAGCGCCAGCCGCGGAAGGACTCGGCAAAGTCGGGACCGAGCAGGGGCCAGAGGTCGAGTTCGGATCCTGCCAGCCGGAAGCGGCCGCGCGCTTCCCGCTGGGCCCGGAGGCTTGCCAGGGCGAGGCGGGCGTAGCGCAGCCAGCCCTGCAGGATGTCGCTGGCCGAGAGGAACTCCTCCAGGTAGTTGAAGGAGACGCCGCTTTGGCGGGTGCGCCGAAAGCCGTCAATCCACTGTCGGCACTGGGCAAGCGAGCCCTGGGGCGAGGGGAAGTGCACAAAGAGCCAGCGCACGGCGGGAGGCTTTCCTGCACCGGCCTCCTCTGCCAGCGCGTCGTGCAGGGACTCCCAGTAGCGGGAGCGGAAGACGCCCTCGCTGGCCAGCTTCGCGTCGATGTTGGGAAAGTAGGTGGCTATGGTTCCCGTGGGCTGGCCAGACGGGGGAAGCGTGACGGACCCTTTGAGGTGCCGGCGCACCTTCCACAGCCACCAGCCGAAGCGGGCAAGGGTGCGCAGGGGGGCTGGCGTCTTCTCGTAGGCCTTGCGGAGCCGGCTCTTGCCGGCGCTGGCGTCAGCTTCCTCATGGGCTTTGAAGGGCCAGCCGCGGCGGCGGCACATGGCTGCCAGGGCCTGGTTGGCAGGTCCTGCGAGCCCGCGCGTTTCCAGTGCCGTGCAGCCGCGCTCGAGCATGACGAGCTCCGCGGCGCGCAGGCGGTAGACCTCGTAAAGGACGGGCGTCACCTTGGGATGGCGCTCGTAGAGCAGGGAGCACCACCACATCGACAGGGAGGAGCCCTGCTTCAGGACGTCGCAGAGACGAAGCCGCCCTGCCTGCGCCTTGCCGAGCTCAAAGACGAGGGCCGCGTGCTCGGCGCGGATCTGGAACAGGCGGGAGGCGGTTTCCCGGGGAATGGAAATCTGGCCGTCCTGGACGCTCCAGGCATCGAAGGAGGCCTGCAGGGCGCCGTCCAGCGCGCTGTCGTGGGCAGGGCCGGCGCTGCCGGCAAAAAGCTGCATGAGCATGGCTCGACTCCTCTGCAATGGCAGGACCTAGAAGAGAGCTTGGATGGCCTCGGCGTAGGGCGCCTTGAGCAGGCCCCTGTCGGTGATGATGCCGGCGATGAGCTCTGCCGGCGTGACGTCGAAGGCGAAGTTGTAGACAGGCACGCCATCCGGGGTGATCTGCGCTGCGCCAATGGTCGTGACTTCCAGGGGCGTGCGCTCTTCGATCGGGATGGAGGCGCCCGTGGGCGTTGCGGGATCAATGGTGGAGACGGGGGCTGCCACGTAGAAGGGGATGCCGAAATGCCTGGCCAGCAGCGCCACGCCAAAGGTGCCTATTTTGTTGGCCGCGTCGCCGTTGGCCGCGATGCGGTCTGCGCCGACCACCACGCACTGGACGAGGCCTTTGCTCATGAGCAGGGCGCAGGCGTTGTCGCAGGCCACCGTCACCGGGATGCCGTCCTTGGCGAGCTCCCAGGCGGTGAGCCGGGCGCCCTGCAGGAAGGGGCGGGTCTCGTCGGCGATGACCTTGATGCCCTTGTAGCGCTCGAAGGCTGCCCTGACGACGCCGAGGGCAGTGCCGTAGCCGGCCGTGGCGAGGGCGCCGGCGTTGCAGTGGGTCAGGATGGTGTCGTTGTCGTGCACGCAGGGCAGGCCAAAGCGCCCTATGGCCTTGCAGGAGGCGATGTCCTCCTGCTGGAGGCGCCTGGCTTCGGCGATGAAGCAGGCGAGCAGATCCGCATAGCCGAGGCCGGCATTGGCCTTCCAGATCGCCTCCATGCGGTCCACGGCCCAGGCCAGATTGACGGCCGTGGGGCGGGCTTGGCGTATGGCAGCCATCTTCTTCGGCAGGCTTGTCTGCCAGTCCCTGCCGTGCGTCTCGGCGAGGGCCACGGCGCAGCCAAAGGCTGCGGAAACGCCGATGGCGGGCGCGCCGCGCACGACCATGGTCTGCAGGGCGTAGACGACGTCGGCGGTGGTCCGGCACAGGAAGCGCTCCTCCACGCCCGGCAGCTTGCGCTGGTCGAGCAGGTCGAGGACGGCGTCTTGTTCGTTGAAGCGGATATGGTCTTCCATGGCATCTCCGGCCGAGAGGGCTGTGCAAGAGGGTTTTGGATGGCGGGACAATACCCGAGAGCCATCCGGGGCGCAATTGAGGGCCGTGCGAGGGGATGACGCCTCCGCAAGCAACCGCGCGCATTTGCAGGATTTTTTTGAAGCAGGCCCCTGCCTACGTCTAGATTTACGTTCAGCAAACAGGTATATGCATAGTTCCTGTCGTTTTGGAGTCGGCCGGGACGGTCCCGGGTCGCGCTCCAGATGTCACCTTGGACACGGCCGTGCCGGCCTGCGAACTGCTCCCGGCGCCGGCTTTGGGAGCGTGCGGTATGCCTGATCTGGCGAACACGGACAAGCCCCTGCGCATCGGGCTTGCTGGCTTGGGAACTGTCGGCGGCGGCCTTGTGGAGCTGCTGGAGAAGAATGCAACGCTTATCCGCCGCCGCACCGGCAGGAACATCGAGCTCGTCTGCGTCCTGGTGCGCAACCTCAACAAGCCGCGCAGCGTGGAGCTGCCTGACGGCTGCCTTGTGACGGCTAATCCGGCCGAACTCGTGGACAATCCCGACATCGACGTCGTGGTGGAGCTCATGGGCGGCATCGACGCTGCCCGGAGCCTCATCGAGGGAGCGCTCAGGAACGGCAAGCACGTCGTGACCGCCAACAAGGCCCTGCTGGCCGAAGAGGGCATCGACCTGCTCAAGCTCGCCAAGGACAAGAACCGCATCCTGCGCTACGAGGCAGCCGTTGCCGGCGCCGTGCCCATCATCGAGGCGCTGCGCGTGCCCCTGGCCGGCCAGCGCCTCCTCTCCGTGCAGGGCATCCTGAACGGCACGAGCAACTACATCCTCTCCGAAATGTCCACCAGCGGCCTCGACTTCGATACGGCCCTGAAGCAGGCCCAGGAACTCGGCTACGCCGAGGCGGATCCTACGCTCGACATCGACGGCCAGGACGCGGCCCACAAGCTTACCCTCCTCATCCGCCTCGCCTTCGGCGTCAACTACCCCTACACGGTGCTGCCGGTGCAGGGCATACGCGGCATGGACGCCCGCGACATCGCCATGGCCCGGGAATTCGGCTACCGCATCAAGCTCTTGGCCGAAGTCAAGCGCGTCAACCTCGACGAGGGCGACGAGGGCCCCATCCGCCTGGCTGCCGGCGTCTACCCCGTGCTCGTGCACCACACCTATCTGCTGGCGCGCGTGGGCGGCGTGTACAACGCCGTCCGGGTGGAGAGCGAGTCCGCAGGCTCCCTCTTCTTCCACGGCCGCGGCGCCGGCTCCCTGCCCACGGCGAGCGTGGTGCTGGGCGACCTGCTGGCCGTCGCCAGGGATGCGCGCCCCAACAACACCGGCTTTGCCGACGAGAATATTCCCCGCGCCTCCATCGTTCCGCCCGACGAGTGCCTCGCCAAGTACTACGTGCGCGTCATGGTGCCGGACACGCCCGGCGTGCTGCGCGACCTGGCCGGCTGCATGGCCCGCGAGGGCATCAGCATGGAGCAGGTCATCCAGCGCTCCAACGATGGCGGGCACATCGTGCCGCTCGTCTTCATGACCCACGAGGCCTCCAGCCTGGCCATGAAGACCGCCCTCCAGCACGCCATGGACACGGGCCTGCTGCACAAGCCGGCCGTGTGCTACCGCGTGCTCTGATCCCAGCGGAGGCTCAAGCCTGCCCCTGCGGCCGCTGCCGGAGGGCAGTCTTTCCGAAGAGCCAAGGACTGTTCCGAATGCCCGAATACCTTAACGTGCAGACCCATTCCCGCGTGGAGATGGTGGACGTCACCACCGCTCTCGGCAACGTGCTCTCCTCCAACGTCCCCAAAGGCTGGATCGACGGCTTCCTCGTCGTCTACAGCCCCCACACCACCTGCGGCGTGACCATCAACGAGGGCTGGGATCCCGACGTGAAGCGGGACATGATGGACCTCTTCAGCAAGTACATCCCCAGAGACGGCGGCTTCAGGCACGCCGAGGGCAATGCGGACGCCCACATCAAGACCTCCATCTACGGCGCCTCCGTGATGGTGCCTGTGGCGGCCGGCCGCCTCGACCTTGGCCAGTGGCAGTCCGTCTACCTCTGCGAGTCCGACGGACCGAGAATCCGGAAGCTGCGCATCAGCTTCATCAAGGCGGAGTAGCCGGCGCCGGGAGGCCTTCCGCCCCCGTGCAAAGGGACAGCGCCCCCATGATCGTGCACGTGGACATGGACGCCTTTTTCGCGTCCGTCGAGCAGATGGACAACCCCGCGCTGCGGGGGCGCCCTGTCATGGTCGGCGGGGGTGAGCGGGGCGTCGTCGCCACGGCCTCCTACGAGGCGCGGCGCTTCGGCGTCCATTCGGCCATGCCGGCAGTTCAGGCGCGCCGCCTCTGTCCCGAAGGGATCTTCGTGCGCCCTCGCTTCGAGCGCTACAAGGAGCTCTCCGGCAGGATCATGGAGGTGCTGCAGGCCCACTCGCCCCTGGTGGAGCAGGCCAGCATCGACGAGGCCTACCTTGATGCGGAGGGGCTTGAGCGCCTCTACGGCAGCCTCGCAGGCCTTGTGTGCTCGCTGCGCTGCGCCATCCGGAGCGCGACGGGCGGGCTTACCTGCTCCGTCGGCGCGGCTCCGGTCAAGTTCCTTGCCAAGATCTGCTCCGACGTCAACAAGCCTGACGGCGTGTTCATCCTGGAGCCTGGGGATGTGGACGCCTTCCTCGCGTCGCTTCCGGTGCGCAAGATACCCGGCGTGGGGCCCAGAATGGCGGAGGCGCTCGGCAAGTTTGGCATACGCCTTGCCTCGGACATGCGTCGCTACAGCCCGGACTTCTTCCGGACCCGCTTTGGCCGGCCTGGCCTCGTGCTGCTCGAACGCGCCATGGGCCGGGACGAGCGGCGCGTGGAGCCGGTGCGCGAGGCCAAGTCCGAAAGCGCCGAGGAGACGCTTGCCAGGGATACCCGCGACCTCGAGCTGCTCCGGCACATCCTGCTGGCGCATGCCGAGAAGGTCGGCCGAAGGCTGCGCGGGCGGAAGCTGCAGGGCCGCACCGTGACGCTGAAGATCAAGTACGCCGACTTCACCCAGATCACGCGCTCGAAGACGCTGGAGGCTCCCGTTGCCTCCACGCAGGGCATTTACGGCGCGGCCAGAGAGCTGCTGGAAGCCGTTTCGCTGAAAAAGGCGGTGCGCCTCATTGGCGTCGGCGTCTCCAACTTCGGGGCGCCCCGCGAGCGGCTGACGCTACTTTCGCTCCTCAATGGCGGCAGGTCCCCTGAACTGGAGAACGAAAAGCGCAGGATGAAGCTCGACCGCACCCTCGACGCGCTCAGGGAGCGCTTCGGCGAAACGGCAGTTGCCAGAGGCGCGCTGGCGATTCAGTCCCGCGATGACCTGGAGCAGGGACAGCGACGGCGCCATGGCAAGGATCCGGAGCCTTTGGCCCAGATGCCCGATGCTGGCAATTTGCGGGGATAGTGGTAGGCTACCCACCGGAACAGGGAGACCATCCCTACGGAACAGGGAGGACGTCCCTACGGAACAGGGAGGACGCCCCTACGGAACAGGGAGGACGCCCCATTTCGCCCTTTTCGAACCAGTGTACCGCGTCGCGCCCCTTGCCGCGCGTGGCTCCCTCCCCGGAGACGACAGCACTATGTATTCCGTGAAAGCTCATGTCCTGGAACTGACGGCCCTGCTCTGCGCCCACGGCATCGAGGACGTCGTTGTCTGCGCAGGCTCCCGCAGCGCCCCGCTGGCTCATACCTTTGCCAGCTGCCCCCGGCTTCGCTGCACGGCCATGGTGGACGAGCGCAGCGCGGCCTTCACGGCGCTCGGCATGTGCGCGGCCCTGAAGCGCCCCTGCGCCGTCTGCTGCACCTCCGGTTCGGCCCTGCTCGACATGGCGCCCGCCGTTGCCGAAGCCTACTACCAGCGCCTGCCCCTGCTCGTGATCTCCGCCGACCGGCCCGAGGCCTGGATAGGCCAGATGGACGGCCAGACCATGGTGCAGCCGGGTGCCTTTCAGAATTTTGTCCGCAGGCAGGTCAGCCTGCCTGAGCCTAGGGACGCCGAAAGCCTCTGGCACGTCAACCGCCTCGTCAACGAGGCCCTGCTGGAGCTGCGACATGCAGGGTCAGGGCCGGTGCACATCAATGTGCCCCTTGCCGAGCCCCTGTACGACTTCAGCGCCGAATCCCTGCCTGAAGCGCGCGTCATCCGCAGGGAGCAAAGCCGGGAGTTCGAGCTTTCCCCTGGCATGCGGGAGGAGTGGCAAAGCGCCAGGCGCCCGCTGATCATCGTCGGCCAGGAGCTGGCGGACCTGGGTCTCGAGGCGCCGCTGAAGGCTCTCATGGCCAAGGGCTGCATGGTCTTTGCCGAGCATCTGGCCAACCTTGGCGCCATCGAGGGCGAACAGGGCTTTTCCGGCCTTTTCGACCTCGTGCTGGCAAGCCCCGCCGAAAGCCTGCCGGAAGCGCTTCGGCCCGACTTCGTCGCCACCGTGGGCGGCCACATCGTGAGCAAGCGCCTCAAGCAGTACCTTCGCGCCCATCCGCCGGCAGTCCACTGGCACGTCTCGCCGGACGGCGCCTGCCCAGACCTCTTCCAGTGCCTCACAAGGGCCGTGGAGGCCTGGGGCCGCGAGCTGCTGGAAGGCCTGGCTGCCGAGCCATGCCATGCCGATCCCGCCTTTGCCGAGGCTTGGATTGCGCGCAACGGGCGCGTGGCTGCCATGGCCCGGGACTTCGATCCCGAGCCCTTTGCGGACGCCACGGTCATGCAGTGCTTTCTGGCCTCGATGCCGGAAGGCTCCGCCCTGGCGCTCGGCAACTCCTCGCCGGTGCGCAACGCCCAGTACTTCCCCCTGCCGAAGGATGTTGAGGTGAGCTGCAACCGGGGCATCAACGGCATCGACGGCAGTCTCTCCGCTGCATGCGGCTACGCGCAGGCAAGCGGCCGGCCCACCTTCTGCTGCATCGGGGACTTGAGCTTCTTCTATGACCAGAACGCCCTCTGGCGCAGGGAAATTCCCGCCAATCTGCGCATCCTGCTCTTCAACAACGGCGGCGGCGGGATCTTCCATTTCATTCCTGGCCCTGAGAAGTCGGAGCACAGGGACGCCTTCATCGCTGGCGCAAGCGCGCTTAGCGCTGAGCATCTGGCCAAGGCCCTCGGCATGGCCTACCGCAGGGCGGGCTCCTTCGAGGAGCTGCGGGCCGCGCTTCTGCCCTTTTGCACGGCAAAGCCTTCTTCAGGTCCCATGCTGCTCGAAGCCACGACCAGCCTTGAGGCCAGCGCCCAGGCGTCTCGGCGCATGCTCGCAGAGGCTGTGAAGAGCATTTCTGGGTAAGGATTATATCTGTAGGTAGGATTGAAAACCAATCCTCAATTGGTGAAACTATATGCTTGCAAAGCTATGCCTAATATTTATATTTCTGTTTTCTTCAAGCGTAGCATATGCCACTGTTGGTGAACAATGGATTGCTGGAGCTCTTGATGTAGGTAGCTTTCCAGTAGAAGAAAATTCAAAACAATATAAAAAATTTCAAGATATAGATGTTGAATGGGATAATGTTCCAAAGATAAGAAATATCAAGCAATTATATACATATATGCAAAAATGCACAACGCAGATGATGTCATCTATTCCTGTTGTTTGTATTGATGGTTTTAATCCAAAAATAGGGGATAGCATCGGTGCAACGTCTGTTTATTGGATAAACTGGACTGTTGTGTATGAAAAAAACAATGAGAAGAGATTTATTTGTCATATGATTTACCGTTCTGGTGCGCGTATTGCTCATGCTTATTTAACGGGGGATAGATCAGATCTTACAAAAGAAGAACTATTAACTTATAAAAAGGCTATACAAATAGTAAACAAGATTAAATCAATGAAGGTAAGCAAATTAGAAAAACTTTTGCACATTCATGATAAAATTACTGGAATCTGTGATTATTATACTGAAAAATTTCCTCCATATCCTACAGTACCACATTTTACAACTGCGCTTGGTGTGTTTATAGACCATAAAGCGAATTGTCAAGGATATTCAGATTCCTTTTATATGCTCGGAACAATGGCGGGATTCAATGTTGGATATCTTCATGGTATTGCTGGTGGTGGTAAACATATATGGAATACAATAGATATTGATGGCAAAACATACTGTATGGATGTAACATGGGATGATAAAAATATTCGTCTCTATGATAAACGATATTCATATTATGTTTATTTTATTGCCCCACGCGAAATTATGAAAATGACGCATTCGTGGGATAAAAATTATGAAGTGAAAGATATTGAAGATGATATCGATGATAATTATTTTTATGCTACTTTAGAACATTATGACACAAATCGAAAATATTTTGGTTCAGAAGAAGATAGTGCTGAAGCAGGACTTACTGAGCTCGCTGATGGCATAGCGAACGAACGCTGGCAACTCTGGTATGTAATGGTCCCCTATGACAAATATTATTGTAATGTTAAAAATTCTATTAAATATTTAAACAATGAACTTAATAAGGCTAAGTATAAATGCTCATATTACATGAATGTATCTTGTAATCCAAAGCGAAAGTATATGTTTTATACAGTATTTGTTCGATAGATAAAATTATTTAATTAATTTAATATTTATATATTAGTATAAAAATTAGTGTAATTTTCAATCTGTTTTTTAAAACGGTACGTAGGAGGATTTATGTTCAGGTTTGTTGTTTTAGCATTTGTTTTTATTTTTTCATCTTGCATAAATGTAAGCGCAGAACAGTTAATACGAGTAAATAATATGACTGGGAGAGAAATTTGTGAATTTTATATAAGCGCTCATAATGAAGAAGATTGGGGAGATGATGCTTTTGAGTCACTCGATAGATGTGTCCGCCATAACGAGTATGCCGATGTAACATGGAACGATACATGGACTGATACAAGTTATGATATACGTGTTGTTTTCAGAAATGGAAATAGCTTTGAGGTAGAAGATATAAGGCCTAATGTGACAAGCAACGGTAGAACTCAGTTTACTATTTGGCCTCCTAATGAATAGTAACGTATTTTTTGGAAATATATTATTCAGAAAACATTTCTTAAATCACTGAAATATAGAGAAAAAACAGCAAAATTAGCATATCGGCGAAGAGTATCCTGTTTTACGTTGGCGCATTATCTCCTCGAAAAGCCTAACAGAAATGACACTGTTGGGCTTTTCGAAGATTTTTTTAGAAAAACTTGAATTTAACTTGGCCTCTATAACTATTTTTTGCTGGCGTATAGCCGTATTTTATGATAAATTTTTGGATAGTTTTGTTATTTTTTTGAGTAGTTTTAGGACTTGTTATAGAATTCTATCAATTTGTATTGACGTAGATTATGTCCCTGTTTGTGGACAGCCTCACGTTCCGAATGGGAGATGCCTGTCGCATGTCACGTTGCCTTCTCGCAGAGGGGTGATTTTTATGTCGTTTTTGGGGTGAGAATTTACGTCGCGTAATATGAGGGTGACGTCTGACTGTTGCATGCGGGGGAGCCTATTGCACCTTGCTCCCCGGAAGACGTCCAAGTCCACAGATCGGGTGCATCTCCGCCTCTGCGCCGGCGGCAGGTTGCGGAGAGGCGGGAATGCGGATGCCGGAAACGGGACAGGCTCCCGGTTCCGATGGAATCGGGAACCTGCAGGAAGTGCTTCTGGCGATGCGCTAGGCCTTAGACTTGCGCTCCTCATTGATGCTCGCCAGCATCCTGAGCAGCAGCGTGGCATCGATAGGTTTGGCCAGGTGCGCATTCATGCCGGCGGCCTCGCAGCGTTGGGCGTCCTCGGCGAAGGCGTCCGCCGTGAGGGCGATGATGGGCACGGTTCTGGAGTCCTTGCGGTTCATGCCGCGTATGGCGGTTGTCGCTCCGATGCCGTCCATGTGGGGCATGCGCAGGTCCATGAGAATCGCGTCGAAGAAGCCTGGCTCCGAATCGGCGAAGAGCTTCCGGGCTGCAAGGCCATCTTCGGCATGGAACACGCTCGCCCCGGCCTCCTCGAGAATGGTAGTGGCGATCTCGGCGTTGATGGGCTGATCCTCGGCGAGCAGCACCCGCATGCCCTCGATGCTGGGAAGGGCTTCTTCCGTGAGGAAGCCTTCGCTGTCCTCGCCGCCAGCGAGACGGGTCAGGGCGCGGTGGAGCGTGGACTTGAAGAGGGGCTTGCTGATGAAGCCGGCAAGGCCGGTAGCCTTGGCCTCCTCCTCGATGTCGTTCCAGTCGTAGGCAGAGACGAGGAGTTCCGGCACCTTGCCGTCAGTCGCCTCGCGAATCTTCACGGCCGTCTCGATGCCGTTCATGCTAGGCATCTTGTAGTCGATGATCGCGGCAAAGAAGTCCTCGCCGGCCGCATGCGCCCTGGAAGCCATCTCGACAGCCGTCGCGCCGCTGGTGCAGGTATGGGGCCTTGCGCCGAGCTGCGTGAGGATCTCTGCGGCCGAGTTGCACAATGTCCTTGCTGTCATCGACCACAAGGACGCTCCAGGGCGGGAGGGTGAGGTCGTCGCTGCCGCTGGGCACGCGCTCGAAGTCGATGCACACGTGGAATCGCGTTCCCTTGCCAGGGGCGCTGTCCACCTCGATGGTCCCGTCCATGGCGTCTACGATGTACTTGGTGATGGTGAGCCCAAGGCCGGAGCCCTGGGTGCGGTGCACCCTGTGGCTGTCCTCGCGTTCGAAGGCCGTGAAGAGATGCTTCTGGTACTCTTCCGACATGCCCATGCCGGTGTCCTTCACCGCAAAGTGTGTCCGCACCCAGCCTTCGCCCCTGGGAGAGTCCTCCTGCCAGAGCTCGACGTCGATGGATCCGCCCTCGGGAGTGAACGTTATGGCGTTGCTGAGGAAGTTGAGCAGCATCTGGTTGAGGCGCACGCCGTCGCAGAAGACCTATTCACAGATGATGCGGGAGACGTAGACGTCGAAGTTCTGCCCGTTGGACTCTATCTGGGGACGCACGATGTCGCACATCGTCTCCATGGTTTCGCGCAGAGAGAGGTTCTCGAGCTTCAGCGTCATCTTGCCGCTCTCGATCTTGGACATGTCGAGGACGTCGTTGATGAGGCCGAGTGGCTGCTTGCCGGAGACCGTGATTTTCTTGAGGCAGTCCTCGACGCGGCTTCCATCGTCCTTGTGCGCTCTGGCGATGGTGGTCAGGCCGACGATGGCGTTCATGGGCGTGCGGATGTCGTGGCTCATGTTGGAGAGAAATTCGCTCTTGGTCCGGCTGGCCCGCTCGGCGTACTCCCTCGCGGCCTCGGCCTCCTTCTGGGCGATGACCGCCTTTGCGGTGGCGGCCTCCTCCTTGGCTACCGCGGCCTTGGCTCCCTGCAGCGCCTGCTCAGTGAGCTGCTTGGCATCTGCGAGGGCTGTCAACTGGCGGACCGTCATGTACATGTATATGAAGAAGACCGAGAAGAGTCCCGCAGACAGGACAAGCACGGCGAGGATGGTGGAGAGGAGGCGCGAGCGGTCCATGTCTTCAAGGGCCTTGTCGATGGCGCCGTAGGACATGATGGAGACGAGGTACCAGTTGCTCCCCTTGAGGGTCACGGCGCGCACGCAGTAGCGGTCGTCCGTGTTCTGGTCGGCATCGACGCAGCGGCCGTTCAGGGTGAAGACCTCGTTGGAGGCGATGGCCTGCTGGAACTTGGCGATGGAGGCTTCCACCGTTTCCCCGGTGTCGGGCAGGGCGTGCCTGCGAAGATGTTCGAAGTAGCTCGGTGCCTCGACGTTGTTCTCGTCGATGAGGTAGCTGGCGTTGCGCCTGATGATGCGGTACTTGACGAGGCCGTCCTTCCTGTTGAGGTAGAGCATGTCCTTGAAGGCCGCAATGGGCTTGTACCAGAGCAGGCCGATGCTCGTGCGCCCGTTGGCCATGGGCAGGCGCATGGGCGAGGCGTAGACGGCGAGCTGCATGGCATCCGTCCAGGCGCCGGTCACGATACGGCGGCCGGCATGCAGACTCTCCTTGAGGAAGGCTTCGTCGCCGATCTTCACGATGGGCTCGCCGAAGATGGTCTCCATCTCGCCTGAGGACGAAATGAGCGTGCAGTTCTCTGCGGACTGAAATTCCGCGAAGTGGCGCGCCACCTCCATAGTCTTGGCGTGGTCTGAGGTGATGCCGTTCTTGGCAAGCTCCCGCAGGAGCGCATCTATCTACTGGTAGCGCAGATGGACGATGGCATCGAAGCGGTCGGATTCGAGTTCGCAGATGCCCTTCAGATGGACATGCGCAATCTTGCGGACATCGGTTTCGGTCTGGTCGGATATGTGCTGGGCGAGGAGCGTGAAGACGGCGATGGCGAGTAGCGCGAGGAAGATAAGGCCGCCAATGATGGACTTGATTTCGTTTTTCATGGCAAGTTCAAGTTAATGGACAGAAGCGGATATTCCACAATAGCGGAATCCAGACCTGTCCACAAGGTATGCGGCGCAGGCGCTCGCAGGCTCCCGCGGGACGGCGCCGGAGCCGCAAGGCGGCCTTTCTGCTTCCGGCCCGCAGGATCGTCTTCAGGCTGGCCGGTACAGGACGGGCATCGTCTAGGCCTTCCTGAAGAGCGCCATGTATTCTTGGTTGCCCTTGGGGCCCTTGATGGCCGCTGGCAGCACGCCGAGGCTCTCCAGCGCAAGCTCCTGCGCGCAGAAGCCGAGAATCTTGTCCACGGCGCGCTGGCGGGCGGCTTCACTTCTGACCACGCCCTTGACGGTTTCGCCGGGGCCGAGCTCGAACTGCGGCTTGATGAGCACGGCAGCCAGCCCCCCGCCCTTGAGCCAGGCCATGCAGGGAGGAAGGATGAGCGTGAGCGAGATGAAGGAGACGTCGGCCACGACGAGATCCACCTCTTCGGGGATGAGCGAAGGGGCCGCGGCCCTGATGTTGACGCCCTCTAGATTGACGACACGGGGGTCGGCCTTGAGCTTTTCGTGCAGCTGGTTGTGGCCGACGTCCACGGCGTAGACTTTGGCGGCGCCATGCTGGAGCAGGCAGTCCGTGAAGCCGCCCGTGGAGGCGCCGGCATCGAGGCAGACCCAGTTCTGGACGTCGAGATGGAAGGCGTCCATGATGGTGAGCAGCTTGTAGGCACCGCGGCTGACGTACTGCTCCCTGGCGGAGAGCTGGAAGCGGGTGCCGGCCGGGTAGATGTGGCCCGGCTTGTCGACGGCAACGGGCAGTGCCTGGCTTCCTTCGGGAACGGCCACCTGCACCTCGCCGGCCATGATAAGCCGCTTGGCCTGCTCGCGGCTTTCGGTCAGGCCCTGTTCGAAGACGAGCTGATCGGCCCTGGATTTGAGGACTTTTGCGCACATGCGGGGCAGCATAGCCCTGCGCCTGCGGGAAGGCAACACGCCGGACCTGGTCCTTGCCGGAAGATGCCGTTTTTTCCGGAGATAATTCGAGCGCCACTTGAATTTTCGCCTTGCCAAGCCGAGACGTTTGGGGTAGAAAGACCGCCTTTAGGGACAATGAACGATCGTCGCAGGCTCGTGTTCCTGCGGCCAGCTCCATGCCGTCCCAAACCACGCGAGGTTACCATGAAAAAAGACATCCAGCCCAAGGTGTACAAAGCGACCATCACCTGCGCTTGCGGCCATTCCGAACAGGTGCTCTCCACGAAAGGCGAGCAGGTGCACGTTGAAGTCTGCTCCGCTTGCCATCCCTTCTTCACCGGCAAGCAGCGCTTCCTCGACACCGCCGGCCGCATCGACCGCTTCCGCAAGAAGTACGCCAAATTTGAAAAGCAGAAGTAGTTTCCTGTATGCATTGCTCGCCTTTCTGACGGCCGACCGCCCGCTTGTCGGCGGCCAGGCCGTCATGGAAGGGGTCATGATGAGAAACGGCCAGTCCTACGGGCTGGCTGTGCGTCTGAAGGGAGAGATCGTCGCCGAAAGGCGCACGTGGTACTCCTTTCTGCCCGAAGCCATCCGCACCCGGCCCTTCGTCCGGGGCGTTCCAGTCCTCGTTGAGACGCTGGTCAACGGCGTCAAGTCCCTGAACCGCTCGGCAGAGCTGCAGGGCGAGGCGGAAGGCGCCCCCATGGAGGGCTGGCATCTTGCGCTCACGCTCCTTGTCTCCCTGCTCTTTGCGGTGCTGCTTTTTCTGGTGATTCCGCACGGCATGAGCTGGCTCATGCAGCAGGCGGGCCTGGGTGGCGACGTCAACGGCGTCTCCTTCCAGCTCTGGGACGGACTCTTCAAGATGCTTATCCTCGTTGCCTACATCTGGGGCATAGGGCGCATTCCGGAGATCCGCCGCGTCTTCCAGTACCACGGGGCGGAGCACAAGACCATCAGGGCCTTCGAAACGGGCCTGCCCGTCGATGCCGCGCTGGCAGCCATGCAAAGCAGGCTCCATCCCCGATGCGGAACGACGTTCATTCTTTTTGTCATCTGCATTTCCATCCTGCTGCATGCCGTCCTCGTGCCGCTCTTCCTTGGCTGGTACATGCCTGAGAGCGCTTGGCTTAAGCATGCGTACACGCTCCTGCTCAAGTTCGCCCTGATCATTCCGGTGGCGTCCCTGGCCTACGAGCTGATACGCTTTGCCGGCAAGATGAAGGACGGCTGGCTGGCGACTGTGCTGCGCGCGCCGGGGATGGCGCTGCAGCTGCTGACGACGGCCGAACCCGACAGGGAAGAGCTGGAAGTGGCAGTTGTGGCGCTGAAGGAAGCTCTGGGCGCCGGCTCCGAGTTCGAGGTGAACGCAGTCCCCTACCGGCTGCAGTAGCAGGCCCCACTGGAGATATTCCCATGTTCGCCAAACTCGAAGGCCTTGAGAAGAAATACATGGAGCTGGAGCAGCAGCTGTCCCAGCCCGGCATATACAACGACCAGGAGCAGTTCAAGAAGCTCTCCAAAGCCCATGCCGACCTGAAGGACGTGGTGGATCTCTTCCGCCAGTACCGTTCGGCCAAGGAGCAGATCGAGGAGAACAAGCAGCTGCTCCACGAGGACGATTCCGAGATCAAGGCCCTGGCCCAAGAGGAAATCAAGAACCTCGAAGCCAGGCTTCCCGAGATTGAGCACCAGCTCAAGGTGCTGCTCATTCCCAAAGATCCGCTCGACGAAAAGAATACCATCCTTGAAATCCGCGCCGGCACGGGCGGCGAGGAAGCGGCCCTCTTTGCGGCCGACCTCTTCCGCATGTACTGCCGCTATGCGGAACTCAAGCACTGGAAGGTGGAGATCATGAGCGAGTCGCCGACCGAGGCCGGTGGCTACAAGGAAGTCATCCTGCTCATCTCGGGCGACAAGGTCTACAGCCACCTCAAGTTCGAGGCCGGCGCCCACCGCGTCCAGCGCGTGCCCGCCACCGAGGCGCAGGGACGCATCCATACCTCCGCGGCCACGGTGGCCGTCATGCCCGAGGCCGAGGACGTGGACATCGACATCAGACCCGAGGACCTCAAGATCGACGTCTACCGCGCCTCCGGCGCCGGTGGCCAGCACGTCAACAAGACCGAGTCCGCCGTGCGCATCACGCACATTCCCTCCGGCCTCGTGGTGACCTGCCAGGACGAGCGGAGCCAGCACAAGAACAAGGCCCGCGCCATGAAGGTGCTGGCCTCCCGCCTCCTCGCCCTCGAAACGGAAAAGCAGAACAGCGAGCTTGCGGCCGACCGTCGCTCGCAGGTGGGCTCAGGCGACCGTTCTGAACGCATCCGCACCTACAACTTCCCGCAGGGGCGCTGCACGGACCACCGCATCAACCTGACCCTCTATTCCCTGGACAGGATCATGCAGGGTGAAATCGATCCCCTGCTCGAAGCCCTGTCGCAGGCCGCCCAGGCCGAAGCCCTCAAGGCCGAGGCGAGTGGCGAATAGCCGGCCAGACAGCATTTTTCGAGCCGAGGCGGCCTTCCGGACTTCCGGGAGGCCGCCTCGTCGCTTCAGGGCCGCGGTGCCGGTCCTCTGTCCTCTGGCAAAGCAAAGCGGCGCCCCTTCCGGCCGGAAGGGGCGCCGCGCTTGCGTCAGCGAGGGGAGAGCCTGCCTACTGCAGGGGCGAGACGTGCTCCGGCATCTCGTCGTGGGAGGACGGGGGCAGATCGACGATGCGGCCTTGCAGCCACACGTAGGCGTCGATTTCGTCGCCTTCCTTGGGCTCGTAGTCCTTGAGCACGGTCTTGGGCGCGTAGAGGGCCAGATGCATGGCTTCGCGACTCTCGAAGGGGAAGTGCAGGTAGAGAAGCTTCACCGGCATCTTCTCCAGCATGCAGTCCTCGACCTGGGCGACAGTCGCGCGCATCTGGTACTCGCAGAAGGACTGGCCCGGCATGATGAGGTGCTTGCCGGAGAGAGGTATCTTCAGCGGCGGCACGTCGAGGCGGCTCTTGCCAGGATTCTGCTGGAGCCAGGATTCGGCGTGGACTTCGTAGGCCGAGCCCTGCGTGATGGTGAGTTCGTCCAGCAGGGCCTTGCGCAGGGAGAGGGCAAGGCCGGCAAGCAGGATGGTCTGGGTTACTCCGGGCGTGAGGTCGTCGTGGTCGCGCTCCATCATGGGGTCGTAGAACCACAGGGGCTTGCGGCCCTCCTCCATGGTGCAGCCAACGTTGCCGCCTATGCCGGCCTGCCAGGGATGCAGTTCGGCAACGGTCATGTCGTTGGGCAGTCCCTCGAGCAGGGGGCAGGCGTCCACGGGGCGCATCTTTTCGCCCTCGGGGCCGGACATGGTCACGGAGGCCCTGACCGGGGAGTCCTGGGGCCAGGCCATGACGACGAAGTCGTCGTTCTTGACCTTCCACTGCCAAACGGGCCTGGTGCCGCCCTCGTGGAGGACGGTGCCCACGACCTGGGGCATGAGCTGCTGCGGATTGCCTCCGAGCAGCACGCTCCACTGGATCCCCAGGCCTTCAAAATGCTGGCGGTTTGCGCCCTCCAGCATGGCCCTGGCTTCTTCAGGCGTGGGCTTGCGGCTGGCTTCGACGCCGTCTTGTGCGTTGGCTGAGGCGATGTCCACGTTCTTGTTGTCGGCCATCTGAGTCTCCTTTGGTTAGCGGCGGGAATCGCCGCGTCCGCGTCCGCGTCCGCCGCGACGGTCGCCCCTGTCGCCTCTGTCGCCGCGTTCGCCTCTGTCGCCTCTGTCGCCCCTGTCGCCGCGCGGCCTCGAGGCCGGGCGGGCGGTTTCGTCGGGAGACCAGGCATGGCCCTGCTCTTCGAGCAGAACGGCCTTGCGGCTGGCGCGGATGCGGTCGCCGTTGATCTCGATGACCTTGACGGTCATCTCCTCGCCAAGGCGCGCCACGTCTTCGACCTTGTCAACGCGCTTGACGTCGAGCTGGGAGACGTGGACCAGGGCCTCCACGTTGGGCAGCACTTCGACGATGGCGCCGATCTCGAGGATCTTGCGGACCTTGGCGGTGTAGTTCTTGCCGAGGTCGGGGCGCTGGTCGTAGTACTTGAGCATTTCCGTGGTCTGGGCCAGCGCTTCGGCGGTGGGGGCGAAGATGGAGATCTTGCCGGAGTCGTCGATGTCTACGGCAGAGCCGGTGGCCGTGGTGATGGCCTTGATGTTCTCGCCGCCGGGGCCGATGATCAGTCGGATGATGTCGGGATTGACGTAGATCTCGGCGTGCTGGGGCGCGTACTGGGAGAGCTCTGCGCGGGGGCCGGCGAGGACCTTGGCCATTTCGCCGAGGATGTGCAGGCGTCCTTCGTGGGCCTGGCGCATGGCGGCGCGCATGATGTCGGTGGAGAGGCCTTCGACCTTGATGTCCATCTGGATGCCGGTGACGCCTTCGGCGGTGCCGGCAACCTTGAAGTCCATGTCGCCCATGGCGTCCTCG
>JAEEGL014691771.1_pt1 | contig 29585 bp, 25 predicted proteins | sample 9134231 | NCBI WGS metagenome assembly JAEEGL01 (sample SAMN16246548, study PRJNA631951) | gut metagenome | biome: gut microbiome; feature: rumen; material: fiber-attached | host: Bos | place: Iran: Karaj | collected 2018-10
GCCGGTTCCGCAGGTACCGCTTGCAGTCGCCGCATTTGCGGTGATTGCCAACGACTCAGAAAGAGCGCCCAGTGTGTCTGTGTTGCCGAGCATGCAGCCGGACAACATCGCTGCAAGACCAATTGCCGCGATTCTTTTGGTGTTTTTCATAAATGTCCTCCTATAATTGTATTATATTGTTCCATGCCGGAACAGTTTCAGTATAGCATCTTTTTGTCACAAAGTCAAGAAAGAAAAAAATCTTCATAATAATGATTTGTAAATAGTGCTGAAATGGATTACACATAAAAAGGGAACAGACTCTCTGATTTTAACCGTTGTTTTCTTGCTCAATCTCATAGAGATACTTATAGAATGTCTTCCGGCACACACCGGCAGCTCGTGCGCATTGTGTATCGTTCAGAGTTCCGCCGAACCGGACGGAGTTCTCGCGGATCACCTTCATAGCCGGGGCTTTTTTCTTGACATTGAGAACAGCCCCTTGCGGTGTGCCGATCTGCTTTCCCTTGCGTCGGGCTGTTTCGATACCTTCGGCAGTCCGCTGCTTCAAATCATCGACTTCCTTCTGAGCTTGCTGAAAAGCAAGCTCGATCTGTTTGGTGGCAAGGATCCGCAGTACCTTGTTCGTTGCTTCGATGTAGATGTCAGCGATCTCATTGCCGACCAGATCCACGCCGTTGCTGAGAGCCTGTTTATATGTTTCAGTATTGATGTGCGGTTCTTTCAGGAAAACAAGATCTATTCCCTTATCCATAAGATCCATGTAAAGCGCGATCCCGTCCGCGCTGCTGCGGCTCATGCGGCTCACGCTGTCGAACACGATCAGATCCCCGCTGCGGACTTCGCGCAGCAGCTTGTCCAGTCCCTTCCGGCAAAGTCTTGTGCCGGTGTATGTCTCTTTGATAATATGCGCCGTCGGATATGCGGCAAGGATATTCCGCTCCTGTCTCTCAATGTTCTGCTTCTTGGTCGAGATCCGGCAATAACCATAGACTCTCTGCATGATGTTTCCCTCACTTCCGTATAAATGTAACGGTCGTTACCCGTACACATTTATTATATCATGTAAATAGGCGTGAGTCAATAGGATTTACACAATTTTAGAGAAAGGACAAATATATACAGAATTCGGCATCAAAAAGGAAGCAATGAGATCTCTTACACGATTCCATTGCTTCCTTATTTGCGCATAAAGCCAGTTTCATTTAACGGGATTTCCGTTTATATCCACTTCGATCATGCCGTGTTCATTCGGATCGAACCCGTCCGGAAAAATAGTACACAAATTAGGATGCGTGCAATATTTCGCCCCTTGCAGGTTCGCCCCTTGCAGGTTCGCCCTTTGCAGCTTCGCCCCATGCAGCTCCGCCCCTTGCAGCTTCGCCTCTTGCAGATCTGCCCATTGCAGATTCGCCCCTTGCAGATTCGCCCCTTTCAAATCCGCCTCTTGCAGATTCGCCTCTTGCAAATCCGCCTCTTGCAGCTTCGCCCACTGCAGCTTCGCCCCTATCAGATTCGCCCCTATCAGATTCGCCCTAAACAGATTCGCCCCTTGCAGATTCGCCCTAAACAGATCCGCCCCTTGCAAATCCGCCGATTGCAGCTTCGCCGATTGCAGCTTCGCCCATTGCAGCTTCGCCTCTTGCAGCTTCGCCCCTTGCAGCTTCACCCTTTGCAGATTCGCCGATTGCAGCTTCGCCCATTGCAGCTTCGCCCCTTGCAAATCCGCCTCTTGCAGATTCGCCCATTGCAGCTTCGCCCCTTGCAGATTCGCCCATTGCAAATTCGCCTCTTGCAGATTCGCCTCTTGCAGATTCGCCTCTTGCAAATCCGCCTCTTGCAGCTTCACCTCTTGCAGCTTTGCCTCTCGCAGCTTCGCCTCTCGCAGCTTCGCCCCTTGCAGATTCGCCCCTTGCAGATTTGCCTCTTGCAAATCCGCCTCTCGCAGATTCGCCTCTTGCAGATACGCCTCTTGCAGCTTCGCCTCTCGCAGATTCGCCTCTTGCAGCTCCGCCCTAAACAGCTTCGCCCTAAACAGATTCGTCCCATACAGCTTCGCCCATTGCAGCTCCGCTGATTGCAGATTCGCCTCTTGCAGATTCGCCCATTTCAGCTTTGCCCTAAACAGCTTCGCCCTAAACAGCTTCGCCCCTTGCAGATTCGCCTCTTGCAAATCCGCCTCTCGCAGCTCCGCCCTATACAGCTCCGCCGCTTGCAAATCCGCCGCTTGCAAATCCGCCTCTTGCAGATTCGCCTCTTGCAAATCCGCCCCTTGCAGATTCGCCTTTTGCAGATTCGACGATTTCAAATTCACCTTTTGCAGCTCCGCCGATTGCAGATTCGCCCCTTGCAGATTCGCCCCTTGCAGATTCGCCAAAAATAAATCTGCAACACCTAAATTGGCATCTTCCAGTTTGGCTTCCATAAGATTGACTTTTTCCAAAATGGTATGAGAAAGGTTCCATTTTCTTAAATTAACAGTTATATAGCGCGAACCTATCAAATCGCCAAGGTTCAAACTCAAAACTCTTTCTGAATTTTCAAATCCACGTCCGGTCAAGAACCATGTAAAATTACAAAAAGAGAGATTCAGCTGTGCAGAAATCGGCAAGTTCTTATATCCAGATATATTATACGCGTCTATGCGTTTAGGCATATCAAAATCTGACAAATAATGTTGCTTCATGCCAATGGTAAGAGCCTTTGAATATTGTCCAAAATCAAACCGATCATCTTCGTTTATTGTACGTTCTTCACCGTTAAACTGCGGCTCATTCATTTCGCATAAGTATTGAAAAATATGATCCTGCTCCCTGATTGGTTTATAACGGAATGCTTTAATAAAACTGTCCATTACTTCATGAACAACATTCAAGGAATAATCTCCATTTTCATCTGCATGTTTATCAAAATAGGATTTGCTGAACTTCGCAAAGTAATCTTCGTACAGCTTAACTGCCGTAAAGTATTCATAAACGGTCTTATGAACAAAAGAAATGCCTGATTTTCCGTCAGTACACTTTTTCGTTGCGAATCGGAAAACAGAAAGATATTCTTGAGGAAATAAATCCGTATCATTCAGATCAATCCCTTTCATCTCCATTACTTGCTTTGTTCTGTTTATTGCATTGTCAAAGCCGATACGCCTTTTATCTTTTTTATCGAAGGCATCTGAAAGATCCAACGTATCCTGCAAAAACATTTGATAGGCAATTTCTTTCGTATATTGCCAATGAACAAGGCGCCGTTCTATGTCTGTTCTGGAAGTGAGAAACCGACCTTCACCGGTCAGTTGATTACCGTGTGTACGCAAAAGAATTTGCCTAAAAGCCTTGTCATAGATTTTGCCAATGGACTTATTTTCATTGACATTCACTTCACTATTGCAGCAGAGGTAAAGGATAAAAGGAATACAAAGAATCTGATAACGCTTATCATCATCTTTATCACGTGGCAAATTTTGATACTGATCCGGAAAATCTCCACACCAAGTTGCTCGCAGCGGATTCTTTTCACCGTATAGTTTGCACCAATCCGCAACCTGTTCTTCTTTCCAGCAAAGTGTTTCCTGACTGATTGACCTATCTAGTTGTTTGTTATCAAAATAACCTTCCCGAGACGTAATCAGGATTTTCAGCTTTTTACATGAAGCGGCGAGATTGTTAATGAATGTTTTGGCTTCTTCATTGCCAAAACCGTTACTTAATACGGTCAGTTCATCAAACCCGTCAAGGATCAGTAGTTTTCCTTGCAGTTCCTGTATATTTTTTGCATTAAAGAGTTTCAGGATTACATCTTTCGCTGAATAGCCATCCGGTAATTTGTTCCGACTGAATCGCTCACAATGATCTCTAAGAGCGACTGCGAGAAAAGGAACTTTATCCGGATTATCTTTCGTGTCAGTATTATCACACGCTTTTGAAATGAGCTTTGCGACCAGACTGGATTTTCCAATCCCAGCTTCGCCATACAGGATCATGCATGATGAATCAGCTTTCTGATACCATTCCACGATGCAATCTTCTGCTTTCTTATGCCCATTTTGAACCAAAGGCGGAATGAACATCGTTTCAAGCGTAATATCAGGGTTATCGCTGTCCAAAAACAACCTTCTTTTGAAGAGATCAAGATATTCTTCATTGTCAGAGCATAGATCTGTGTTCTGTGTCATACCCGATTGAGACTGAATCAGATTTGTTAGTACGCTAATTTTTTCGTCCATGTGTCGATTTACTGCTTCGGCTGTTTTTTCTGATTCGCCCTCAGTATTCCGGATGATTTCCTCAGTTGCTTTCTTTAGGTCTGATTTAATCTCATTCCGCATATCAAACAGATAAGACTGCATTTCATTTTCGCCAATTTGAATGTTTTTTGATATTGCTCTTAAAACAGCTCGGTAATATCCTTCTGCTTTTAATGTATTCTCATCCTTATGCACCATTTCGCCCCAGATGTCCCGAAACAGCGCGTATGGATCATCTCTGTATGGAATCAGCTCGTTTTGGTCAGCCTTCTCCTTTATTTTTCTGGCAGCTGCGGATAAAATTCCCGCGATCATATCGTGATTGATGATTTCTGGATCAGGATTTTCTATTTCTTCGATATCCGAAGCAAGTTTTTTACATAGGTCATTTTCAGGCTTTTCCTTCCAAAATTCATAAATGGATTTTCCCGCTGTTAGTGTAGCTCCAACCATTGCAAGCGGATTTTCTGAACTGACTGCAACAGTTATAATTGACGCACCAATAGTAGCAAGCTGTTTCTTATGATTATCCGAGAGTTTCGTCTTTCCATAGCCTTGATTTTTGCTCATGATCTGTTCGCCTTCCGTTCTTTGTAATCATTCCTGTATCTGCGGTTAGAATTAGAGCACAACCGCAATTATATCATAACACAATTCCCGATACGTGTCAATATATAAGTTTTCCGGAATATCTGCAACCTTGAACAAATACATTTGCTTTTGGATGTCAAATAGGATGAGAGTTATCATAAGTCAGAATCATTAATTTTATTACTAATATTACGAAATAATTATAAATTTAACTCACAATATAAATGTCCGGCACTGGATAATACTATGTCAAGAGGAGTGATGATTATCATGAAGCTCAGATATGAATCGTTAATTGAAGATTCTACACCACATTTTGCTGTTATTGACCTAAACACCAATGAGATTTACTGTGATGGAGATGATATGGTGGAGTTGTTTCTATTCCTGCAAGGAATACTTAACAATTGCAGTATCGGAAATGATGGCCTAGTCAGAAATAAGATAAGCAAATCGTAAAATACTAAATTAGATGCTCAAGTTAATCTGTTTAAAAGATGCAGGTGAATTGTTCAATAGACTTCATGAAAAAAAGTCTATTTTGATTCATGATGGATACAATGGGTGCATTTTGGGTGCACACAGAATAAAAAAGAAAATGATACTTCGAAACATAATCACATGATAACATTGTAGATTCGTTGAATTTGATGCGGAATATAATAGTTCGAAAAGCATATTACCGCACTGGCAGTGTGGGGGTCACGGGTTCGAATCCCGTATGCTCCACCAAACCGTATACCCGAAAATGTCGTGTTGCGATGTTTTCGGGTTTTCTTTTTGCGGAAAATCCGTCTTCAGCAGAAATCCATCCCCGTCCATCGCTTCGGAAACCTTCGCCTGCGCGAGCTGGAACATATGGGAATACTTATTCAAAGTCGTTCCGGGGCTAGGGGTTGTGGACAAATAGAAACAAACAGGCAGGTGCTTCAAAATAGAAGACCTGCCTGTTTATTTGTTGCCGGTTTCGATTCAGTTTATAATGCGTTCAACGCAGCGGAATGATCGGGAGCTCGATGACGCCTTCATCGTCAAACTCAGACGGAATCGCAGGCGCTGTCTTTGTTCCTTCAACAGGCGTTTCCGGGCTGACTGTATCATCACCGCCGATGATCGGCAATTCTTCGCCGGACGGCGCCGGGTCAGGCGTATTGTTTTTCGATGCGGTTGTTGCAGCAGATCCTGCTGTTGCTGCTGTCTGCTTTTCGGCATTCGTTTTTGTACTCTTTGTATCCGGTTCGGTTGCATCGGTCTGCGCAGACTCATTGGTTGTAACCGCCGCGGTGGTTTCTGCCGTTATTTCGGCAGACGATTCACTGTCGCTGTTCGGTTCGCCGCAGGATGTCAGCAGCATTGCGGCACAGAGGAAAACAGGTAATAATTTTTTCATAGTTCAGTCACTCCTTATTTCAGGAAACCGTTGATGATCTGCTCCTCGGCTTCTGCTTCCGTCAGACCGAGCGTCATCAGCTTAATCAGCTGCTCGCCTGCAATTTTGCCGATTGCCGCTTCATGCACCAGCTGCGCATCGACGCTGTTGGCCTCCAGAGAAGGGACAGCAAGAATCCGTCCCTCGTCCATGATAATGGAGTCGCATTCGGTATGTCCCGAGCATGCGGCGTTTCCGAGAATACACATATCGAGCTTCTGATAGGATTGGTCTCTTGCGACGGAACGCGAAATAACGTCCGCACTGGATCCGTCGCCGTCCAGGGTAACCTTGTAAATGCTCAGCGCAGTCTGCTGCCCGTGCGTCATCAGGCGTTCACGTACAATGAGCTTTGCATCGGCCTTGAGCTCCGCAAGCGTTGTGCGTTCGGTCGAATCCACGCCCTTGATCTGCACCATTTCCATTTCCATCGTGCTGCCTTCGTCCAGATGCACTTCGGTGACAGGATTCAGAAGGCGCTTCCCGTCGCCGTTTCCAGAGCCGTAATGCTTTTCCACATATTTGATCTTCGCGTTTTTGCCGACAAAGAACCGGTGGATTCCGTCGTGCTCGGAATCCTGTGTGCCGCAGTTGTCAATGCCGCAGCCCGCGACGATGACGACATCTGCATTGTCGCCGACATAAAAATCATTGTATACGGTTTCTTTCAGGCCGCTTTCGCTGAGCACAACCGGGATATGCACACTTTCATTTTTTGTACCCGGCTTTATATGAATGTCAATGCCGCTGCCGTTTTCCTTCGGTATGATTTCAATATTTGCAGTCGATTGTCTGCCCGCAGCCGCGCCGTTTGCACGGATATTATAAGCGCCCTCCGGAACCTCGTGCAGACCGGCGATTTCCTCCAGAAGCTGCAACTGAATTGCGTCCAGTTTTGCCATATCTCACGCCTCCTCCGACAGCTTGCTGCAAACGTCCGCAGCGTATTTCGTGCCGATAATATCCGGCAGAATTTCATCCTTCGGCCCCTGACGCAGAATCTTGCCGTCGCTCAGGACGATGATTTCGTCTGCGATATTCAGAATGCGCTCCTGATGCGAGATGACAAGAATGCTTCTTTTGCTCCCGTTCTGCTGCATCTTCTCAAAAATGCGGATCAGATTCTGGAAGCTCCAGAGGTCGATGCCGGCCTCCGGCTCATCAAAAATGGCGAGCTTGACATCCCTTGCAAGGATCGTTGCAATCTCGATGCGCTTTAATTCGCCGCCGGACAGCGACGCATTGACCTCACGCTTGATATAGTCCTTTGCGCAAAGCCCGACCTCGGACAGATACCCGCACGCTTCGCTGACGGAGATCGTTTTTCCGGCTGCAATGCGGAGCAGGTCAAAGACCGTCAGTCCCTTAAAGCGAACCGGCTGCTGGAACGCAAACCCGATACCGCACTTTGCGCGTTCTGTAATGCTCATGCCGGTAATGTCCTGCCCGTCAAAAATGATGCTGCCGTCCGTGATCGGCTCGATGCCTGCAATGAGCTTGGCCAGCGTGGATTTACCGCCGCCGTTCGGGCCGGTGATGACGACAAATTTGCCGGGGTCCAGATGCAGACTGATATCCTTGATAATCTGAACCTCGCCGTTATCAGATTCAGCCCGGAATGAAATATGTTTCAGATCAAGCATAATCAGCACTCCTCTCGTTTTGATATTATGATACACAGTAATTATAGCAAAAAACATGCTGAACAGCAACCATAAAACGGAAATTTTCGCGGAAAGGATAAATGCATGTCGATTTGTCCCCGAATTATGTTGAATATATCAGGATTTATCTTGACAAGCGATTGATCAGCAATTATAATATAAAGAAAATACAGGAGGAATCTCTGCACGAAAGGAGCATTCTATGAAGCATATCGACCTGCAAATTCAGACGGATCAGCCTGTTTCGCGGATTGCACCGGAGATCTTCGGGCATATTTCGGAGCATCTCGGCACCTGCATGTACGGCGGCATCTATGTCGGGGAGGATTCTTCGATTCCGAATACGGACGGTGTCCGGAATGACGTGATTGAAGCGTTCCGGCAGATCCGGATGCCGGTGATGCGCTGGCCCGGCGGATGCTTTGCTGACGATTATCACTGGTGCGACGGCATCGGCCCGAAGGAGCAGCGCAGAAAGCGCGTCAGCAGATACTGGGGACATACGACCGAAACCAATGCATTCGGCACACATGAGTTCTTTTCGCTCTGTGAGAAGATCGGCTGTGAGCCGTATCTTGCCGGGAATCTTGGCAGCGGAACCGTACAGGAGCTTTCGGACTGGATCGAATATCTGACCTTTGAAGGCGACTCTGACCTCTCGGAGCTGCGGCGCAAAAACGGCAGAGAACAGCCGTGGCACCTGAAATATCTCGGCATCGGAAACGAGAACTGGGGCTGCGGCGGCAATATGCGGCCGGAATACTATGCGGACGAATACCGGCGGTATCAGTCGTTCTGCGAAAACTACGGGGAGAACAAGCTGTACAAGATTGCCTGCGGCGCAAACGGTGATGATTACGCATGGACGGAAACCATGATGGCGAATGTCAAAAGCAGCATGATGCACGGGCTGTCCGTCCACTATTATACGGTTCCGAGCGGCATCTGGGAGAAAAAAGGCGATGCGCTCCGCTTTACGGATGCGGAATACTACGCGACAGTTTCCCGTGCGCTTTATATGGACACGCTGTTAAAGCGCCACATTGCGATCATGGATCAGTACGATCCGGCGGGGGAGATCGGGCTGGTTGTGGATGAATGGGGCAACTGGTATGATCCTGCCGAGGGCGAGAATCCGCACTTTCTCCGCCAGCAGAGCACGATGCGGGACGCAATGACTGCGGCGATCAATCTGAATCTGTTTGCGCGGTACAGCAAACGCATTTCTATGGCGAATCTGGCGCAGGCAGTCAATGTGTTGCAGGCGCTGCTGCTGACAGAGGGCGCTGCGCTGATCAAAACGCCGACCTACCATGTCTTTGATCTGTTCAAGGGGCATCAGGGCGGCATGCTGGTTCCGACTGTCTGCACAGAGCTGACGGCGGGTTCCGAAACGAAAGTGCCTATGCTTTCCCATGCTGCATCTGTAAAGGACGGTGTTCTGACATTCACAGCAGCGAACTGCTCGCTGGAGGATGCAGCAGAGCTGACAGTATCTGCGGACGGGTTCACAGTACATACCGCGGAAGCATGCGTGCTGTACAGCGATTCCTGCCGTGTACACAACAGCTTTGATACGCCGGAAACCGTGACGGTGCATCCGCTGGATGTGACCGCGGATGGTAACACAATCCGGCTGACGCTTCCGCCCTGCGCTGTTGTTTCCGTGACTGTTTCCTGAGCACAGTCTGTATACGAAGAACCCGCTTGATTCCTCCAAGCGGGTTCTGTTTTGTGTATATGCAGTTTATGGTTCGGAGTTTGCTGCATCCTCACAGCTGCGTCTGATCATCTCCTCTGCCATGCCCTTTTTCAGCTCGCAGATCCGGTGAAGATCCTGCTTGATATCCGAATGCATTCCGGTACGGAGCCACTCGGAGGTCAGACCGTAACACACACATTTATAATAGCGGATAATGAGCTCGCGGTCACTGTCACGGAGCAGCTTATCACCGGCCAGCGTATCTGCATACGCGGTGACGATTTCATCGCAGACCTGCCACAGATACTGCTCGTAGATGTTCCGGTTCGCGGAATTGTAGATATGGAAGATAGCGCGTTTGTTCGCATGGGCAAATTCCACAACGGCAAGCAGGCAGGTTTCAATGGAGTCGATGCTCGGATATTGCGCAATAATCCGCCGCGCCTCCTCCATGATGATTTCTTCAAGAAGCGTCGGAATATCCGAAAAATGATAGTAAAACGAATTCCGGTTGATGCCGCATTCCTCAACGATATCACGGACTGTGATCTGTTTGAGCGGACGCTCGTTCAGCAGCTTGATAAACGCTTCCTTAATTGCGTTCTTTGTAAAGTTCGGCATGAACGACACTCCCTTCTGCTGAAAGTATACCATATTCTGCTAAAAAATGCAAGAGCCGGACGCTAAAACAGTCACCGGTCAAAATGCATCTGCGTCGGAATCCGGACGGCTTCATGCGTCTTTTGCGGAACGGCAGCGACGGAAGCGCAGAACGGTACGGCCAGCGAAAAGGCCAGCGATGCGAAAAGCTCCGGGAGCGGGAGCATGACGGTGGAGAAGATACGCTGTAATGACGGATGGAGCAGTGCTGCCGCCGTGACGGCAGCGGAGATGATCACGGCAATGATCAGCTTTCCGTTTGAGAAATACGGGACGGAGAACAGAGTTCCGTCCTCACGCTTGCATTCAAAAACATGCAGCAGCTGCGAGCAGATCAGTGTTACGAGCGCGGCTGTCCGCGCATGGCCGACAGAGCCGCTCATGCGCAGAACCGTCGTAAAGGCGCCGAGCGTCGAAAGCGCGATGAAGATGCCGCGGAATACAATCCGCGAGAGCAGTCCGTCTGCAAAAAAGCTCGCATCAGCAGCACGCGGCGGGTGCTGCATGATGTCCTTCGTAGGCGGTTCCATGCCCAGCGCAACGGCCGGCAGTCCGTCTGTCATCAGGTTGACAAGCAAGATCTGCGTCGGCAGCAGAACAATCGGCAGCCCCATCAGAATGCCAAGAAACATGGTCAGTACCTCACCGATATTGCATGCAAGCAGATACCGGACGAATTTCCGGATATTGGCATAGACAGTGCGCCCCTGCCTGACGGCTGATACGAGCGTATCAAAGCGGTCGTCGAGCAGCACGATGTCTGCGGCCTGACGGGTGACGTCCGTTCCGTTTTTGCCCATGGCGACGCCGATATCGGCCTCTTTGACCGCAGGTGCATCGTTGACGCCGTCGCCGGTCATGGCTGCAATCATTCCTATTTTCCGGAACGCTCTGACCAGCCGCAGCTTATGGGCAGGGGTCACGCGGGCAAATACGGCGTATTTTTGCAGAATTTCCGGCAGCGATTCATCGGGGATGCGGTTGAGCTCCGCACCGGTCATCGCGTATTCCGCATGAGGGATTCCGGCCTGCTTCGCAATCGCGGATGCGGTGCGAATGTGGTCGCCGGTCAGCATGACGACACGGATGCCTGCACGCGTACAGTCCGCAATCGCTTGTTTTGCCTGCTTTCGCGGCGGGTCAATCATTCCCATGAGTCCGAGAAAAACCGTTTTTCCCGGTTCTGCGGCGGTCTGCTCTGCAAATGCGAGGACGCGGAGTGCATCTGCTGCCATGGCATCGGCATCTGCGGAACATGCAGCCCGCTTCTGCTGCGTCATCGGAACTGCCTTTCCGCCGGAGCGGTAATACGTGCAGCGGGAAAGCAAAATGTCAGCTGCGCCCTTCAGTACCGTCAGTGAACCGTCCGGTGTATCCAGGGTTACGGACATGAAGCGGGTTTCGCTGTCAAACGGAATCTCTGACGTTATGCGGCAGCGTGAAAAATTGTCTGCTGTTACCCTGCATTTGGCTGCGGCAATCAGCAATGCAGCTTCTGTCGGATCCCCGGCGATCTGCCATTCATTCTGTGAGCCCTCCGTGAGGGCGGCGTGATTGCAGAGCACGGCACACCGGAGCAGCGGCATCAGTTGCGTCAGCTTATGCTGCGGGCAGGGGATTCCGTTTTCGGTCATGTTCCCGCTTTTCTGCCAGCCGCTGCCGGTCACAAGATACTGTGCATCCGGTGTACGGATCTGCTTCACGGTCATCTTGTTCTCTGTGATTGTGCCGGTTTTATCGGTGCAGATCACGGATGCACAGCCGAGCGTTTCGACTGCGTGCAGCCGGTTGACCAGCGCATTCCGGCTGAGCATTCTCCGGACGGCGATTGCCAGCGCAATGGTAACGGTTGCAGGCAGTCCTTCCGGGATGGCTGCAATAGCAATCGTGATGCCGGTCATCAGCATTGCGAAAACCGGTTCCCCGCGGAGTACGCCGGCCGCGAAAACCAGTCCGCAGATGATCAGGCAAATGACTGCAACCGTTTTGCCGAGCTCCTCAAGGCGCTTTTGCAGCGGCGTCTGGGTTTGTGAAATATCGGAGAGCATCTGGGATATTTTGCCCATTTGCGTTTCTTTTCCGATTGCAATAACTTTTGCCTCGGCATTTCCGCGAATAACTGAGGTTCCGGCATAGAGCAGATCCGGGCGGTTCATTTCACTGCGCGGCGAACCGTCGCGGTCTGTATGGGCATGCTTTTCCGCGGACGCGGATTCGCCGGTCAGAACGGATTCCTCTGTAAACAGCTGTGCGCAGCTCAGAATCAGCGCATCAGCGGGAACGCAGTCACCGGCTTCCGTCAGAATAATGTCGTCCGGCACGAGTTCTGCTGCCGGGATTGTGACTGTTTTCCCGTTTCTGCGGACGCGCGCTGTCGGCGCTGTCATACTGCGCAGGGCAAGCAGCGTCTGCTCGGTACGGTATTCCTGAACGAAGCCGAGCACGGCATTCAGAACAACAATCACTGCGATTGTTCCTGCATCGGCATAAGCACCAAGTATCCAGGATATGCCTGCTGCTGCAAGCAGAATCAGAACCATGATGTCACGAAACTGCGAAAGCAGAATCCGGAGCGGATGCGCCCGCGGCTGTTCTGCCAGCGTATTCAGGCCGAATTCCTGCTGCCGTTTTTGTACCTCTGCATCTGTCAGTCCCTGCATATCTGCACACTCCCTTTCTGCAACAGAATATGCGTCAGAGGCAGTGTCTATGTATCAGAAAACCGCCGCTCTGGTGAACGGCGGTTTAAATTATTCGTGAGAATGGCAGCAGCAGTCATGCTGCTCTGCTTCGGCGCCGGGCTCTGTACCGCGGCATTTTGCACAGATGCCGTAGAAGACAGTGCGGGAGGGGTCGATAAAAAAGCCGTGATCTTCCTCAACATGGTGTGCGATTTCGCGGAGATGGTCGCAGTCTAAGTGAATCAAAGAGCCGCATTCGGTGCATTTCAGATGAAAATGCAGGTGACAGGTTCCGGCTTTGGCCTCCGCACCGCCGTACTGCCAGCAGGCACTGCCGCGGTCATCAAGCGAATACCGCCGGACAAGCCCCTCCTGTTCCAGCTTTTCCAGCTGCCGGTAGATTGTTGCAGCACCCATCGGCGTTCCGTTTTCAGTCAGGACATGCAGCAGCTCGGCTGCTGTGATATGCCTGTCAGGATGTGTTTCAAGATAGGAGAGAATCAGCGTTTTCTGCTTTGTCTGGTAACCGCCCTTGCGCTGCACCTGCATTCACCTCTGCTTTCGTTGACTTTTACACTCTGATTATATCATAAACACGCAGGATTGTCAAGAATCAACAGACTGACCGTTTTTTGCAAAAATCTTTGCGCAGGGGGTTGCAAAATCCGCGGGAATCGGGTATAATATAAGATACGGTATTAACCGGAGAGGAGGCGCGTGCATGGACATCGACCGCAGTCAGCTGCCGCTGTTTTTCAGCGACTATCTCACGTATCTCGATGTGATCCGCGGCAAGGCGAAACGCACTGTCAATGAATATTACAATGACATCGCTATGTTTCTGCGCTGGCTGCACTGTACGCTGCAAAAAAAGCCCGTTTCCGAATGTGCCGAGGTTGACCTCCGTGATGTGACGGTTTCTGAGATGGAGCGTGTCACGGTCGCGGAGCTTTACGATTATATCCGTTATCTCCGGGACGTACGCGGGAACACGCAGCGTTCCGTATCCCGCCGGATGAGCGCGGTGCGCAGTCTGTTTAAGTATCTGACCAAGAACAAGGGAATGCTGAAAACAGATCCCTGCCAGAATCTGGAGCTGCCGACTGTAAAAAAGAGTCTGCCGCGGTTCCTGACGCTGGAGGAAAGCCGCCGGATGCTGGAGAGCGCGGAGGAAGCGCCGTCCTTTGATACGCTGCGCGATTACTGTATTGTCACGCTGTTCCTGAACTGCGGGTTTCGTCTGGCTGAGCTGGTCGGCATGAATGTCGGAGATGTGGATTTTTTCAACCGGCAGATCCGTGTGCTTGGCAAGGGCAGCAAGGAACGCATCGTCTATCTGAATGATGCATGTCTGGCCGCCATTCAGAGCTATCTGGCGGAACGTGAAAACCCGCCGGAGGAGCCGAATGCACTGTTTCTCAGCCGGAATCACCGTCGGATCAGCCGGAGAAGAGTACAGCAGATTGTTGAAAATACGCTGACTGCATCCGGGCTTGCAGGTCGCGGGCTTTCCACGCATAAGCTGCGGCATACTGCTGCAACGCTCATGTATCAGCACGGGCATGTGGATACGCTGACGCTGAAAGAGATTCTCGGGCATCAGTCCATCGCCACAACAGAAATTTATACACATCTTTCCAGTCAGCAGCGGCAGGATGCGATTGACAGCAACCCGCTGGCCGGAGAACGTCTGCACGAATCGAAAAAAGATAAATAGAAGGAGTTGGGATATTCAGTATGGATAAAAAAGAAATCATCGGCCTGATTGCAGCAATCGCAGGCGTGTTTATTTTGATTTTTATTGTGTCTGCGATCCGCGGCAAAACGGATGATCCGGATGCTTCTGATGCACCGGATACCAGCACGGAAACCGATGATCCTGTGATGACGGATATCTGGGATGTGCTTCATGAAATGCAGGCGACAACAGCACCGCCGAAAGAGCCGGGCTATGCGATTGTGACCGGCATTGACGAGAACGGTGATCTGTACGCAGTGACCGACGAAAACGGGGGCGTGGTGACCGAGATTATTCAGGTGCCCGTCAATGATCCGGAGGCTGTTCCGCAGGACGGCGGGGATACGACGGTCACGACCGCAGCTGTGTCGTCAGATCCGCCGGTGATTGCGGTTTCTCCCGATCAGACATACCCCGAGAACAGCGATGCGCCGTATTTTATTGTGGCGCCCGCGGAATAACGGGGGATCCGTATGCGGATTCTGATGTTCGGAGATGTGGTCGGAGAGGCGGGCTGTGATTGCTTCTGCCGGTACGCACCGAAGCTGAAAGGCGATTATCGTGCAGATGTGATTGTCGTCAACGGCGAAAACTCTGCGAAGGGAAACGGCATCACGCCGCTGTCCGCAGAGATGCTCTTTTCCGGCGGCGCTGATGTGATTACCACCGGAAACCACTGTTTCCGCCGGAAATGTGAAAGTCTGTTTGCGCGGGATCGGATTCTTCGCCCTGCCAATTATCCGGAGGGCGCACCCGGTACCGGCGTCATCGAGCTGGATCTCGGTGCGCATTCGCTCGCTGTCATCAATCTCATGGGAACCGCCTTTATGGATGCGCTTGACAATCCGTTTGCGGTGATTGACCGGATTCTCTCCGGGCTGCAATGCCGCTGTATTCTGGTGGATTTTCATGCGGAGGCAACCTCGGAAAAGCGTGCAATGGGCTGGTATCTGGCCGGAAAGGTATCAGCACTGATCGGGACGCATACACATGTACAGACCGCGGACGAGGAAATCCTGGACGGAAAGACCGGGTATCTGACCGATGTCGGCATGGTCGGAGGCGCAAGATCTGTGCTCGGTGTCAGACCGGAGCTGGCCATTGAAAAGCAGCGCTTCAAGCTGCCGGTTCAGTTTGAGGAGGCCGCAGCGCCCTGCAATCTGAACGCAGTCTTTCTGGAAATTGAAAGCAAATCTGGCATATGTAACAAAATTGAACGTATATTTATGAGGGATTCTACAAACTATTCCCGAACGTATTGACTTTTTTCGTGAAATGTATTATAATATACTCAGCGAAACTATGCAGCTCAGCATTAGATTTCCTGTTTACAGTATATTTAATGACACAAACACTTTAGGAGGTAAATCGATGGAAGTATTGAAAGTATCTTCGCATTCTACACCGAATTCTGTTGCCGGTGCGATCGCCGGTGTGATTCGGGAGCAGCATGTCGTAGAAGTTCAGGCTGTCGGTGCAGGCGCGGCGAACCAGGCGATCAAGTCAATCGCAATCGCACGTGGCTATCTTGCACCGATCGGCATTGATCTTGTGTGCATCCCTGCTTTCGCAAGCATTGAGATCGACGGCGAAGAACGCACTGCGATGAAGCTGATTTGCGAACCGCGCTGACGGCTGCGGTCTGTCGGCGTAAATCAGGGGATTTGGGATGGAGAACGGAAGGCTTCCGGTCATGGACCGGAAGCCTTCGTTTTATCTGTTTGTTCTTCTTTGAGCCGTCTGCGTATTCCGTTCATGATTTGCTGCCGAGCATCAGCTGCGGTTTCCGGTGACACCGGATCCGTATCAGCCAGCGGATACGGAATACCGAGTGCATCATATTTCGGTTTTCCAAGATCGTGATAGGGGAGGACATCCAGTCCTTTGAGCGTGTGCAGTCCGCCGATGAAATATCCGAGCGCCTGCTGTTCCTCTGCGGAATCCGTCCAGCCGGGCACGATGACATGCCGGATCCACAGCGGGATACCACGCTCACTGATTTTCTGCGCAAATGCGAGGATATTCGCATTGGAATGACCGGTCAGCTTTTTGTGCGCCTCAGCGTCAATATGCTTGATATCCAGCATGACCAAATCTGTGACGGAAAGCAGCGGTTCGTATTGTTCCGGCTTACAGGGCTGGTAACAGATCCCGGACGTATCCAGACAGGTATGAATGCCGCGTGCCTTTGCTTTGGAAAACAGCTCTGTCAGGAACGAAAGCTGCATCATCGGCTCGCCGCCGGTTGCGGTAATCCCGCCGTTTTTATAAAACGCGCGGTTCTTTTCAAATTGCTCCAGCAATGCTTCTGCCGTCATGCGCTGTCCGCCGTCTGCGTTCCATGTATCCGGATTGTGGCAGTAAAGGCATCGCATCGGGCAACCTTGAAAAAAAATCACGAAGCGGATGCCGGGGCCGTCCACTGTCCCGAAGGATTCCGTTGAATGAATCCGTCCGTCCATCGTTTTCCTCCTGACGCATCAGCCCGCTGAACGAGAATGATTCAGCGGGCTGTTTTCGTGTTGCTTTCAGATTTTGTCGTGGAACGTGCGGGAGATGATATCATCCTGCTGTTCCTTTGTCAGCTTGATGAAGTTGACGGCATAGCCGGAAACGCGCACCGTCAGCTGCGGATACTTCTCCGGATGTGCCTGCGCATCCAGCAGTGTTTCTCTGGTAAATACATTGACATTCAGGTGATGTCCGCCTTTTTCCACATACCCGTCAAGCAGCTCGACGAGATTCTGAATCTGCTGTTCGTTTGCCATAGAGAACCCTCCGTTCTGTTATTCCGCTGCGGGATTGTCCGCACCGTCCTCATAGGGCATATTCGGTATCGCACAGGCACCCGGTCTGCTGCATTCCGTGCTGTTGACGGTCTGTACGCGGGTCTGTGCGCCGATTTCCAGGTTGATATGCTGCGTGCCGCTTTCGACCAGACTGTCAATCAGCGCGGCCAGCTCGTTCGGATCCGGATCATGCTTCATCATCCGCTGCCTCCTGTGCGAGCGCATCCAGGTCAAGGTCACCTGAGAAGATCTTGGTATCCTTACCGAGTGCATCCGGGATAATGGAGAAGGTGTTGGAGATGCCGTCCTGCGCATGCTTGAACGGAATCTTGGATACGGAGGAAAGCGATGCGACTGCACCGTGCGTATCGCGGCCGTGCATCGGATTGGCGCCGGGCGCGAGCGGAACACCGTGCTTTCTGCCGTCCGGGGTGTTGCCGGTCTTTTTGCCGTACACGACATTTGAGGTGATCGTCAGGATGCTCATGGTCGGGACGCCGCCGCGGTAGGTGTGGTGCTTGCGGATTTTGTCCATGAAGCTCTTGACGATTTCGACAGCAATGCGGTCTACGCGGTCATCATCATTGCCGTACTTCGGGAAGTCGCCTTCAACTTCGTAATCAACGACGATGCCGTTTTCATCACGGATACATTTGACCTTTGCATATTTGATTGCGCTGAGCGAATCCGCAACAACGGAAAGTCCTGCGATGCCGGTTGCAAAGTAGCGCTTGACATCCCGGTCATGCAGAGCCATTTGCAGCTTTTCGTAGCTGTATTTATCATGCATATAATGGATGACGTTCAGCGTATTGACATACAGTCCGGCGAGCCACTCCATCATCTGATCGTATTTGTCCATGACGTCATCGAAATCAAGGTATTCTCCGACGACCGGGCGGTATTTCGGGCCGACCTGCACCTTCATCACCTCGTCAACGCCGCCGTTGATCGCGTACAGCAGACATTTCGCGAGGTTTGCGCGTGCGCCGAAGAACTGCATCTCCTTGCCGACGACCATTGAGGATACGCAGCAGGCGATTGCATAGTCATCGCCGTGCGTGACGCGCATCAGATCGTCGTTTTCGTACTGGATAGACGAGGTTTGGATCGACATTTTCGCGCAGAAGCGTTTGAAATTCTGCGGCAGGCGGACAGACCAGAGCACCGTCATATTCGGTTCCGGTGCCGTACCGAGATTGTTCAGCGTGTTGAGATAGCGGAATGAGGTCTTGGTCACCATGTGCTGACCTTCGACGGATACGCCGCCGATTGACTCCGTGACCCATGTCGGATCCCCGGAAAACAGGGAATTGTATTCCGGCGTGCGTGCAAACTTGACAAGGCGGAGCTTCATAATGAAATGATCGATCAGCTCCTGCGCCTGCGCTTCTGTCAGAATGCCGCGGTCAAGGTCACGCTGAATAAAGATGTCGAGGAAGGTTGAGGTTCTGCCGAGGCTCATCGCCGCGCCGTTCTGCTCCTTGACGGCAGCCAGATAGCCGAAATACAGCCACTGAACAGCCTCCTGTGCGTTGGCGGCGGGGTGCGAGATGTCAAAGCCGTAGATCCGGCCGAGCTCTTTCAGCTCGCTGAGGGCGCGGATCTGCTCGGAAAGCTCCTCGCGGAGCTGAATGTTTTCGGATGTCATGCGGACAAAGTGCGTTGCCTTCTGATGCTCCTTGTCTTCAATCAGCTTGTCTACGCCGTACAGTGCGATGCGGCGGTAGTCGCCGATGATGCGGCCTCTGCCGTAGGCATCCGGCAGGCCGGTCAGAATGGCAGACTTTCTGGCAAGGCGCATTTCCGGTGTATAGGCATCGAACACGCCCTGATTGTGCGTTTTGCGGTATTTCGTGAAGATTTCCACAACCTCAGGATCGACCTCGTAGCCGTATTCGCGGCATGCCTGCTGCGCCATGCGGATGCCGCCGAACGGCTGAAGCGCGCGCTTGAACGGCTTATCCGTCTGAAAGCCGACGATTTTTTCGAGGGCTTTGTCGAGATACCCGGGGCCGTGTGAGGTGATCGTCGAAATGATTTTGGTATCCATGTCGAGCACGCCGCCGGCCTCACGTTCCTGACGGGACAGCTCCATTACCTGATCCCAGAGCTTTTTGGTTGCATCGGTCGGCCCGGCAAGAAAGCTCTCGTCGCCGTCATACGGCGTAAAATTCTTGTGGATGAAATCCCGGACGTTGATCGAATCGCTCCACCTGCCGCGAGTGAAGCCTTCCCATTCTGACGGATACTCCTTTAACATCAAACGATCATCCTTTCTGGTACATGGCGGTTATTCGGTTGTACTTATTATACATCATCCTACGGAAAAATGCAACTGTTCAGCCGGAAATATACGCGTTCGCCAAAAATCAGAGGAAATGTGCAATCAGCTTTGCATGGAATGCAGGACAAGAGCAAAATCCGCCAGAATGACCAGAACGGCCAGAACCGCTGCTGCAAACCATCGGTTCGGATTGCCGCGGGAGATTGCTTTTTTCAGCGGCGGAACGATTCCTCTGGAAAAGACCAGCGCCAGCAGGCCGAAGATCAGGCTGCTGATCAGCGAAATGCGGTTTTGGATATTCAGCGGCCAGCCCTCATATGTCCAGTAGATTTTGTGAAATACGGTTTCCAGCAGAAGCGCACAGCCGTATTCAAATGCGCTTGCAATGAGTACGCTCAGCAGAAAAAACAGCCCGCTGTTTTTGATTTTGCGCAGCAGAAGATACAGTCCCCACGCGCCGAATCCGTAGATCGGGCAGATTGTGAGGTGCAGCATGCCGCGGTTATAAAAATGATGGTACAGCAAAAAGACACAGATGACCTCATAGATCCAGCCGCCGAACGATGCAGCGAGAAAACCGAAAATCAGCAGGGAGAAGCGCTGCTTCAAATTCATTTTTTGTTCCATATTCACTCCGTCTGAATACGCTGATTCATCATGCGGACGAACGTGCGGGAGCAGGTATCCGTATGATTTGCAGCGATTTCTGTTTCTGATAACAGGATTATTTCAGGAAAAGACTTCGCGGAACGCCTTATAGTTTTTGCCGGTTTCAGATCCGTAGATGGCAAAAACCGCATGGTCGAACAGCGTACCGATGCCATCCTCGTTCAGTGCCGTTCGGAATGCCTTTGCAACAAGTACAGGATTATTTCCGAAAGCGCCGCAGCCCCATGCGCCGAGAATCAGATCCTTATAGCCGTATTCTGCGGCAATGCGGAGAATGATCCGGATTCTGCGCAGGAAAGTTTCCTCAATCGTTTTGGATGACGCAAACACAGCGGCTCCGCGTCTGTTCGGTGCGGGTGCCGTAATCACACCGACCGGGAACGGTTCTGTGAGCAACTCCAGATGATCGTCCCGGAATACGGCGGCATTCTGAGTCAGCAGCATATAATCGGACTCCGTGCTGCTCAGATGCGTATTGTTGTAGCGGTACATCTCCGCAGCCCTGTCCGATTTGATCGAGGCGTAGAGTGTGCTGCAACGGCAGAGCGCTTCCTCCTGTGCATTTGCGCCGAGCATGAAGCCGCCGCCTGCGTGATGCGCGTTTGCATAATTCATGACCAGCGGATTTTGAAACCGGCTTGCCGCGCCGAAGGAGGATTCCGTCGTGACTGTGCATTCGCACATGGTATCGCGCGGCGGAAATGCTTTTTTCAGCAGCGAATCGCCGTCAGCGGGCGTAATGAGCGTAACTGCGGAATAATCGTGCTTTGGCAGCAGCACCGTTTTGCCGTTTCGTTCGTATTTGCCCTCTGCCGTAATGCGGATGCTTTCCTTTGCAATCTGAATGTTATTCACAGCAATCCTCCTTTTTACAAAAAGGAGCCGCAGAAAGCGGCTCCGGGTCGTTGGTTATTTGCGTTTTCTGAATGCTGCTTCTGCGCGCATAGCCAGCGGACGGATCACAACATAGGTGATCAGGCTGACGACGAAATAGTCAAGCACGAGAATCAGGATCCGGAGCAGCGTCGCATGAACCAGCTTCCGCAGCAGCAGATAGATTCCGACAAACATTACGAGAAACATTGCGAACTGGATGAAAGACGAAACTTTGCCGATGCCGTCCTGCTCCGGCAGCTTCGGAATATTGAAAGCCATGATTTTTCCCTCCGTTAGGTCGGTATCGTGTGATTCATCAGCCATTCCTTCCATGTCAGGTAGTATTTGGCATACGGGTGCGTACCGTCGCTGGTATATTCTGCTGTCAGGCAGCCGTTGTCGTCATCGAAAACAGGGTTGACGTCGAGATAATGAATCTTCTGGCCGTTTGCCATGTTGGAAAGCGCATCGTTGAAATTGTTGATGACAGAATTGTTGACAACTGCATCGGTAGACGAACGGCTGTATGCCACGTGCAGGTTACCGAGCAATATAACAATCGCATTGGGATGCGCCTGCTTTACGCGGTCAATCAGCTCGCGGTAATGCTTCATTGTCGCGTTGAAGTCGTTGCCGAGCTCGTTGATGCCGAGCATGATGTAGATTTTGCCGTACTGCTTTGCGGAAAGAACCTGTGCAAAGCTCTGTCCCTTCGTGCCGGGCACTTCGCTCGTGACGGCGTCAACCTTGTAGGTGCTCAGGCCGACCGTTGCAAAATATGTTGCGCCGTCAATCGGTGCGTACTCTGCCAGACCGACTGTGCGGGAATCTCCGATGAACAGTGCATCGCTGAAATAATCAGTATCGACAGCGGCTGCAGATGCCGCCGTCGTTTCCGGAACAGGGGCAGCAGTCGTTTCAGGTGCGGCTGTGGTAACAGGAAGCGTATCCGAAGAAGATGCGGACGACTGTGCGCCGGTTGCCGTGGTTACCGCATCCGTTGTTGATGAGATTGCCGCGCTGTCAGCAGCCGTTGTTTCAGGCGCTTCATCCGTATGCGGCTCAATCGGCACAATCGGCGTATTGTCGGTATCATAGGTCAGCTCCGTCAGCGGCAGGGTTTCAGACTGCGCGGGCGGTGCAGTTGTGACCGGCGGCACAGAGAGCTCTGCGGTCGGCGGCGTTTCGGTCTGCGCAGTCGTGGGCTTGTCCGTTTTCCAGATAAACAGCTTTCCGGTTATCAGAAAAGCGGCTGTCAGCACAAGAGCCGCTGCGGAGCGCTGCGTTTGTGTGAGTCTGATCATAAAATCGCAAGCCTCCTTCTCAGAATCGGAAATACAGGAACGGGTCGTTCATGCCGCGGTAAATGCAGTATACTGACAGTCCAAAGATCAGTAAGAGCTCCGGTGCCCAAAAGACCTTGTTGAATTGCGGTTTTCTCTGCTTCGGCATCTGCACATAGAGGTATTCACGCAGCACAACCGGAACGATCAGCAAAAGAATCCACCACTTTTTCAGTGCAAACGCAGCGAAAATAATCAGCACGGATTCCAGCATCCAGAAGAATTGCGCAAACTGGTATTTCTGCCGGTTCAGCATCATCTTATAGATGTTTTCCGGCAGTGCGGTACAGAAGATCAGGCCGATGATCAGCCATTTTCCGTAGGTGCCGAAATATTTGAGGTAGTCTGTCGGCATCAGTGCCGCTTCTCCGAAGCCCCAGAGCTTTGAGAAATAGATTCCGAACTGCTTCATGTCGGTGATTGCAAACAGCAGCCAGGACATCGGAATCCAGAACAGCATGTACAGGTGACCGAGTGCTCTGTGCTTTTCCAGGTATTTTCCGTACCAGGTTTTCTCTGCGCTGAGCAGGCAGAACAGCAGCATGCCCCAGAGGATGAAGTTCCAGTCAGCGCCGTGCCAGAAGCCGGTCAGTGTCCAGACAATCAGCATGTTGATGTACATACGCTTTTTGCCCTTGCGGTTGCCGCCGAGCGGAATATAGACGTACTCACGGAACCATGTGCCGAGCGTCATATGCCAGCGGCGCCAGAAATCCGTCATGGTGACGGAGAGATACGGGTGATTAAAGTTCTGCGGGAAGTGAAACCCGAGCATTTTGCCCATGCCGATTGCCATCTGCGAATAACCTGAGAAATCAAAATAGAGCTGCATACTGTATGCAATAATGCCGAGCCATGCGGCATTTCCGGAAATGGCGTCATAGCCGACAGCCTGTAAATCGCTCCACAGACCGCCGAGGCGGTTCGCCAGCAGCACCTTTTTGCCGAGGCCGATCAGGAAAATCTGAATGCCTTCAACAAATTCCGTTTGTGTCACTGTTCTGGCATGCAGTTCCTTCTGAACATCCGAAAAGCGGACAATCGGGCCTGCAATCAGCTGCGGGAACAGCAGAATATACGTGCCGAGGTCAATCAGGTTGTATTCAACCTTGACATCTCCGCGGTAGACGTCGAGCAGATAGGACGCAATCTGAAACGTAAAGAAGCTGATGCCGAGCGGCAGAATCAGATTGGTCAGCGGCAGGTTCACACCGGGAACCAGATTCAGATTCCGGATGAAGAAGTCTGTGTACTTGAATACAAACAGGTTGCCGAAATCCCAGATCAGGCCGAGAATCAGCCATAGCTTTTTGCGTCTGTCATTCCGCCCGATGCACATGCCGATGATCCAGTTGATCACGACAGAAAGCAGAATCAGATAGAGATAGGCAGGTGTTTCGCGTGCCCCGTGGTAATAGAATACGATGCTGAAAAACAGCAGTACCAGATTTTTTGTATTCTTCCTTGCCAGCAGGTACACGATCAGACAGAACGGCAGGAACCAGAATAAGAATGCAAAGCTGCTGAATACCATTTGCAGCCTCCTGTTCAGTGAGATTTGATATTCAATCGCTGAAGTCGCGGTCGATATTGATAAAGAACTGGTAGTCGGGGAAACGCTCTGTCAGTTCGCTGCGGATTTCCTCGGTGATACTGTCGGAATTATCAGTGTCATAGTCCAGCATGATGTCAAAGGAAACTGCGCGTACAGCCTCCTCTGTATAAAAGCCGTGCATTTGAAGAATTTCGGGATACTGACTGACGATGTGGCGCACGGCCTCGCGGATCTGCTGCGCCGTTTCGCTGTGCGTGTTGGTCGCATAGATGCCGATGGTGAGCAACACGCCGAATTCCTGATAGATCTGCGGAACAATGGAACGGCTCAGCGCGTCGATTTCCCGTGCGGTCATGTGGTCGTCGATCTCCACATGCACTGTCCCGAAGTATTTGTCAGGGCCGTAATTGTGCAGAATCAGGTCATAAGCGCCGCGGACATTCGGATTCATGCAGATTCGTTCGCGGATCTGTGCGGTGAGCGTATCGTCTGCGCGGATGCCGATGATGTGATTCATGGTATCGCGCATGATATCGAACCCTGCTTTCAGGATAAAGAACGAAATGACGATACCGAGCCATGCCTCGATATTCCAGCCCGCCGTCAGGGAGATTGCCGCTGATATAAGCGTCGCAAAGCCGATGACGGCATCAAAGAGCGCGTCTGTGCCGGAAGCGGTGAGCGATCCGGAGTTGAGCGCTTTGCCCCTATTTTGATAGTATCGCCCAAGCAGAATCTTTGCAGCGACACCGGCTGCAAGAATCATAAGCGACACCGCATTGTAGTTCGGTTCAACCGGATGTATCAGCTTGACGACCGATTCCCTGAGCGAAGTCAGTCCGGCGACCAGAACGAGCACCGCAATCAGCGATGCGGAGATATATTCGATGCGGCCGTGACCGTACGGATGCTTGCGGTCGGCAGCCTTATTTGCCAGCTTTGCGCCGATAATCGTAATCAGTGAAGAGAGCGCGTCACTCAGATTGTTGACTGCGTCCAGAATGACAGCGATGGAATGCGCATACAGCCCGACGGTTGCCTTGGCTGTCACCAGAAGCAGATTGACGCCGATGCCGCGGTAGCTGACCCGGACGATGGATTCTGTCCGGCTGATTTCCTGCTGCATGATTTCCTCCGTTGCGTGCGATCCGTTCTGAACGGATCGAAAGAATACATTACAAACCACTCTATATTATAGCACAAGGGAATGGAAATGTCAAGAAATCCGCCGCTTTCATGGATTCTGACGCGGTTTGCTTCGAAAAGATGTGTTTTGTGCATATTTTGTTGCGAAAAATACTTGTCATTTTTTGTTTTATGTGCTATAATGTAGAATAGCGGAAATGTATTCGGATCATTGCGACGGATCCAGAAACGGGAAAGCATGTATCAGCTTGGATTTTATATGAATCCTTGCGGATACGCGAAACATTTGGCGTAAAGGAGGAGGGAATGAGGATGCCGGCGCGTGCAATACGGGCACGCGGATGCAGCGCATGTCCTGCGAGAGGGGACGGCTGTGTTCCGCTGCTGATGCCGTGGCACGCATCATTGACAGAAGGTTCGCTTTCCGGGAACGGATCCGCTGATGGGATGAATACAGCATGACATATGCCGCGTGCATATGCTGCCTGCAAAATGCCGGGAATGCCGCAGTTCAGGTTCCGGCACAATTCAAAAATATACCAAATGCGTTTGGTACGGGCGTGCGGCGGCCCGATATACAAACCAGAAAGGAAACAGTTGTCATGAAGAAATTTATTTCAGCCCTTTCGTCTGTTGTGATTGCAGCAACAGCGATGGGCAGCAGCATGGTGATCACGACCGATGCTGCGACAAACGGTAAGGTGGATGAAACCATTGTTGCGATTCGCTCTGACGGCAAATCGGAAATCACAGCCAAGGCAGGCGCTAAGGTGCCTGTGTCTGTGTACATCCCGCAGTCCAGCGGCTTCTATTCTCTTCAGCTGAAGTTCGCAATCGGCAAAGACGGCAATTACGATGAAACCATCGGTCAGGGCTATGTTATTGACCGTAAGGGCACCAAGATTGAGAATCACAAGGATTCGTTTGGCAACTACGGCATCAAGATGGTGCCGAAGGGCGATGAGATCGGCGGCACAGCGACCGATTTCGTGTATCCGAACTGCCTCGAGAGCGGCCGTCTGGAAGGCAACGGCAAGGGCGACTCTATGTACGCAGGCGACGTTGTTTTCACCGCAATTTCGATGGTGAACCCGGAGTCCTGGAGCGTTCTGTATCAGGCTGATAAGGAAATCAAGGCCGGTCAGCTGGTCGATTCCTTTGCAGCGTGGGAAGCAGCAGGCGGCGTTCCGGAAGGAAAGTTCGATTATGCGAACTACACCCCGGTTACCACCTGGACAAAGGATGAATCCTGGGCATACAAATATGAATTCCTGAGATTTGACCTTGAGCTCCCGACTGATCTGGCTGACGGTACATACGAGTTCTCCGTCTATGAAAAGGAGTTTGTCAACACGCATCCGACCTCGCTGTTCAGCGATGACAATGTTGAGTTCCCGGATGACAAGAAGGGCAAGGTCACTTCCAACTTCAACAGCCCGGACGGCAAAAAGCCGTTCAGCGTTGAGAAGCTGACCATTCACGTCGGCGATGCCCCGGCAACGACAACGACTCCGGCTGCAACCACTGAAGCACCTGTTGTCACGACTGAGGCTCCGGCTCCGGCCACGACAACTCTGGCTGCAACCACGGAAGCCCCTGTTGTGACCACTCCGGCAGTTGCTGCAACCACTGAGCCGATTGCAACGATGACTGCTCCGGCAGAGAATGCAATCATCTACAACCTGATTCCGAACGGCAAGGAGTATATCTCCGCGCAGGAAAAGGGCTATGTCAACAATATCTGCAGCGCGAAGCCGGGTGAGAAGATGACGGTTGACTGGACGATCAAGAACGACCAGGGTACCGCAGGCCTCCAGATGAACTTCGACTTCACGCAGGTGAAGCTGATCGACGCTGAAAAGGGCAACGCTTACAGAGTTTCCCCGACTTACAGCGATCACACCACCGGTAAGGGCCTGAAGGAAGGCCAGGTCATCTACACCTGGGCACAGTCCAATGAGCTCACAGCACAGGACGACAGAGTGATCTACTCCTTCAACATCCAGGTTCCGGAAACGCCCGGCAAGTACACTGTCGGTACCCGCGAGGGCAGCGCAGAAGACGTCAACAAGGTTGTTCCGAAGAATCAGGATGCACCGCACGCATTTGTTTTCTACGGCCTCGATATCAACGTAGAGGGTGAAACCACTGAAACCACTGTTCCGGCGGAAACCACTGTTGCTACGACGACGGTTGCTGAAACCACTACGGCGGTTGGTGTGACCACGACTGCTGCTGAAACTACTGTTGCTGCGACGACAGTTGCTGAAACCACTCCGGCACCGGTTGCCACCACAACGGCTGCTGCTACGACGGTTGCTGCGACCACTGTTGCAGAAACCACTCCGGCACCTGCTACTACTACGGTTGCAGCTACGACGACCGTTGTAACCACGCCTGAGGTTCTGCTGACGACAGGTGCTCAGCCTGCTGAAACAACGGCTCCGGCTACCACGACGAATCCGACTGCAACGACTGAGGCTCCGAAGACTGGCAAGATCATCTATAACCTCGTTCCGGGCGGCAAGGAATACACTCCGGCTGCTGAGGGCGACCGCACGAACAATGTTTATGTCGGTAAGGCCGGCGAATTCCTCCGCATTAACTGGACCGTCAAGAACGATATGGGTACTGCCGGCATCCAGATGAACTTCGACTTCTCTGAGGTGACCTATACAGGCGGTACACGCGGCGAAGCTTACAGAGTTGCTCCGACATTCAGCGACAACAAGAACACCCAGGGTCTGAAGGAAGGCGAGATCGTCTACACATGGGCACAGTCCACTGAGCTCAAGGCTGCTGACGACAGCATCATCTACACCTTCTTCATTAATGTTCCGAATGCGGACGGCAGATACACTATCGGCCTGAGCAAGGATCAGAATGATGTCAACAAGGTTGTTCCCAGACATCAGGATAACCCGTATGAGTTCGAGTTCCACGGCCTGGAGATCGTCGTCGGTGATGTTCCGACCGAAACCACCACTGTTCCGGCTGAAACCACAGCTCCGGCTGAAACGACTGTTCCGGGTGCAACCACCACGACTGCTCCTGTGACCACCGAGGGCAATGTTACCACGGATCCGCAGGATGCCAATACGCTCTACGGCGACGTCAACTGCGACGGCCAGGTTCGTATCGGCGACGTTGTTCTGCTGAACAGATACCTTGCTAAGAACGCAACTGTGACTGAGCAGGGTCTGCGCAATGCAAACTGCGAAAAGGATGACAAGATTGATTCCAAGGACGCTGTCAAGATCAAGAAGTTCCTTGCACTTCTGATCAAGCAGGACGAGCTGGGCAAGAAGTCCTCCTGAGAACCGAACGGTCAGAATCCGTCAAATTAAGATAAGGATGCTGGTGCGCAGGGGGACTCCCTCTGCGCACTAAATCCAGAAAGGAAAAAAGATGAAAAAGCTCATATCTGCAATTTCCTCTCTGTGTCTTGCAGCGACATCCTTGATCGGGGCATTTCCTGCGTTTGAGGTGACGAACGCAGTGACAGCAAAAGCGGCAGACCAGCTGGTATACGATCTGATCCCGAGCGGAAAAGAGTATGAATCAGCTGCGACGTCCGGCAAGGCCAATAATATTTACAAATCCAGCGGCAATGAGCAGCTGACAATCGACTGGATTGTCAAGGGCGATCAGGGTACTGCCGGTATGCAGATGAATTTCGACTTCACGCAGGTCAAGCTTGTGGAAGCCGAAAAAGGAAGCGCCTACCGTGTTTCCCCGACGTTCAGCGATCACACGATTGCAAAGCAGCTCAAAGAAGGCGAATGTGTCTATACATGGGCACAGTCCAATGCACTGAAAGCGCAGGATGACGCGGTTATTTACAGCTTCAAGGTCAATGTTCCTGCCGGTAACGGTACTTATTCGGTCGGTCTGAGCAAAAGCGATGTGAATAAGGTTGTTCCGGTTGATGAGAACAGTCCCTACACATTTACATTCCACGGTCTGGATATTGTGGTCGGCAACGGCGGAGGCGGAACGAATCCGCCGCCCGCGACCGGTGATAAGCCGATCTACGATCTGATTCCGAGCGGCAAGAGCTATGAAGCAGCTTCTTCCACCGGAAAGGCTTACAACGCTTACACGGCAACTCCGGGCGAGAGCATCACGGTTGACTGGGTTGTCCAGGGCGACGAAGGCACTGCCGGAATGCAGATGAACTTCGATTTCACGCAGGTCACGCTTGTGGATGCC
>JAEEGL012044254.1_pt1 | contig 29583 bp, 25 predicted proteins | sample 9134231 | NCBI WGS metagenome assembly JAEEGL01 (sample SAMN16246548, study PRJNA631951) | gut metagenome | biome: gut microbiome; feature: rumen; material: fiber-attached | host: Bos | place: Iran: Karaj | collected 2018-10
AAATGGTTATCAGAGGCATTGGGGGTAAATCCATCCACCGTTTCCAAATGGTGCACAAATTCGTCGCAACCAGACATCGAGACATTAGCCAGAATCTCGAAGCTATTAGATGTTAGTGTAGAGGAACTATTTAATAAGAAGTTCATGGAGTCTGTCTCAAAATCAGAATAATAATTGTATCACGATAACAAATGATAACAAAGCAAGCATTAGGAAGTCTGCTATTTGGAATGGCAGATATATTACGCGATAAGGTGGAAGACTACAAGTCTTACATCCTCTCACTTCTATTCTTCAAACGTCTCTCTGATAATTACCAGTGGGAGATAGAGAACGGCAAAGAACAGTTTGAGGCAACCAATTGCCGGGAACCGTCTGCAAGAGAGTGGGAAGTCATTACTAAGAAGATGCACGACTTTATCATACCCAAAGGCTGTTTTTGGGAGGATGTGCGAAATGCCCCTATAGATAAGAAGAACGAGGCACTTGACAAAGCGGTAGGAGCCATTGCTGATCAAAACGTAGATCAGAATGGCAAATACATCCTGAAAGGCATTATCAATACAGTCCGTTGGAATGAGCCAGCTCCTGATGGTTCTGGCGGAAAGAAACTGGATCCTGAAGTGCTTTCTAACCTTATAAATTATTTAGGAGCCGTTGACTTGAGCAATAAGAATGTAACGGTTGATGTGTTGGGCGATGCCTACGAATATCTGATCAAGCGATTTGCCGATGAAAACAAAGGCGGCACAATGGCAGGCCAGTTCTATACGCCTCAAGAAGTGGTTGATATTATTGTACGCTACTTGAAGCCAGAACCTGGTGATACTATCTATGACCCAACCTGCGGTTCTGGTGGTTTCTTGCTCAATGCAGCTAAGTATGCAAAAATCAATCATCAGGATGCAAGAAGTGTCCGACTATTCGGACAAGAATTGGTATGGAACACGTGGGCTATCTGTAACATCAATATGATTCTGCATGGCTTGGATGCCCGTATTGAACAAGGCGATACCATACGTGATCCAAAATTCAAGGACGAAGACAACAGCCTGGAACTCCGTACTTTTGATAAAGTGATGGCTAATTTCCCGTTTTCATTGGAAAATTGGGCACAGAATGGAGAACCCAAGAAAGACAAGAAGGGTAAGTCAGTCTTAAAGAAGGATGGTACGCCTCAATTGGAATATAAGAAAGAGTTTACCGATTCCTATAATCGTCTGGTTTATGGTATTCCACCCTACAGTAACGGTGACTTCGCTTTCTTGCAACACATTATTGCCTCTTTGGATGATAAGGGTAAGGCTGGCGTAGTATGTCCGCAAGGTGTCCTGTTCCGAGGACAGCCAGAAAAAACGGAGGAAGAAGACGGTCAGAATCGCAAGGCAGATGTGGAATATATCATCCGTCGCGGATTTCTACAGGGTATTGACTTCAAGAATCACATCAACATCATTGATGCCATCGTTGTATTGCCCAGTAACCTGTTTTATGGTACAACCATTCCTGGTGCCATCATCTTCTTCGACAAGAACAAGCCTGATGAACGCAAGAACAAAGTGTTGATGGTCTATGCTGCCAAAAAGGGCTGGTATCGTGAAGATGCGAACATGAGCGTGCTGGAGCCTCAGGATGTGCTTCGCATTTCTACGATGTTAGAGAGTTGGGGTGATATTGAAAAAGCTAAGACGTGGATTTCAGATAGGAAACTTCAATTAAATAGTTCCATTCAGTTAGACCTTGAGTTTGACATCTCTGAAATAGAAAAAGATGCTGCTGAGGAAATTGCCATCAAGATAGAGAAGTTAGAAAAGGCCAAGCAAACCATCAAAGACAAGGAGGCTCTGCACAAGCAGCCGACGAAGGGTGAATTGAAGACATTGGAAACCAACCAGAAAGCATTAGACAAATTGCTTGCTGACAAGGAGGCTAAGATCAATGCCATCAAAGACAAAGCAGCAAAACAGCGTCAGGCCATAGCCGATGTGGAAACAGAGCTCTTGCAGATGTTTGCTGACCCAGAACTGCGCAAGCGTTACTTCGCCATTGTCGATATGGATGACATTGAGGAAAACGAATTCAACCTCAACATTCCCCGTTATGTCGATACGTTTGAACCAGAGGAACAGATTGACTTGCAAGAAGCCATCCGTGATTTCCAAAAGGCCATGCAGACAGAGTCAGAGACCATGCAGTCGCTAAACGAATTATTAAAGACATTAACTGATAACAAGCAATGATAGACATCAACGATATACAGATACTTCAACAACAACCTGAAGGGCAACAGTTTGACCGAAAGAGCTTTCGCATTGACGCAAAAGCACTGGTGGTTATTGTTGTGGCCTTTGCCAATGCTGATGGTGGCGATGTGGTGATAGGCATCGAGGATGATGGGCGAATTACTGGCATCAATAGCAACGAGGATCATCTGAACGAATTGTTGCGTGTACCTTTCGATTTTTGTATACCGTCTGTCCCTGTGGAAGTGCATTTCGTGGATTGCACGGATGTCAATGGCAATCCCAATCGAGTTTTGGTGATGCATGTTGAACCCAGTATGCGAGTTCACGCCAATCAGGCTGATGACGCTTTCTATCGTGTTGGCGACAAATCGAAGAAACTGAACTTCGAGATGCGTATGCAACTGTTCTATGCCAAAGGTGGACGTTACTATGAGGATGAGCCTGTATATGGTGCTACCATCGATGACATCGACCTTGACTATGTGACCCAACATTGCAAAAAGATTGGCTATGCGAAAGATGCTGAAACCTATCTGCGTACCAACAAGGGATTTGTCACAACACTTAACGGTGTGGATAAAGTTTCTGGTGCGGCTATTCTCCTGTTTGGTAAAGACCCACAGAAATTCTTCCAACGAGCTCGTATCCGCATTGTCCGCTATTTAGGCGATGAAGAGCGTTTTGGTCGTGAAATGAATGTCATTAAAGATGTATCCTTCGAAGGACGCATCTTGGAAATGACACAGAAAGCCATAGCCTTTGTAGATACTCAAATCAGAGAATACACTTTCTTGGGCGAGGATGCCCGTTTCGTAACTATTCCGCAGTATCCACCATTCTGCTGGACAGAATTGATTGTCAATGCCGTTGCTCATCGTGACTACAGCATCTTGGGTACAGATATTATGGTGAAGATCTTCGACCATCATTATATCGTAGAAAGCCCAGGCATTCTGCCAGGTTTGGTACGTATCGATAATATCCGCCAGATGCATTTCTCTCGCAATCCCAAGATAGCCGAGTTTATGCAGCAGTACAAACTTGTGAAGGAGTTTGGTGAGGGTGTCGATCGTATGTTCCGCGAAATGGCAGAGGCTGGCAATCCTGCTCCTGAGTACAAGCAAGTGGAGTTTATGGTCAAGGTGAAACTTACATCGGCATTGAGAGATGAGGATGAAACTGGGGAGATCAATAGTGACATTGTAAGTGATACAGTAAATGCCGGTGTAAATGAAAGGGTTAATGAAAAGGCAGAAAATGGATTAGAACCGACGGAGAAAACGTCACAGAAAACGTCACAGAAAACGTCACAGAAAACGTCACAGAAAACGTCACAGAAAACGTCACAGAAAATCATAAACCTGATAAAAGAAGACCCTTGCATATCAACCCATAGAATGGCCGACATCATAGGTGTTGATCGGAGGAATATTGCAAGAAATGTCAAGAAACTCCAAGAGCAAGGCATCATTCGTCGTGTTGGACCAGACAAGGGTGGCCATTGGGAAGTCATTGAACAAAAAGAGAAAGGAGATGAGTAAGATGGAAGGTTGGACGCAAAAAAGAATTGGTGACCTCTTTGATGTAAAGGCTGGTGGTGACTTGCAAGAAACCAACTACTCTCCTTGCCTTACTGCTGAAGCCCAATGGCCTATTTATGCAAATTCATTAGAGAATAAGGGATTATATGGTTATACATCGAAACCTCGATTCTCTGGTAATGCGGTTACTATTACAGGTAGGGGAGATATTGGTCATGCTGAGTTTCGACCAGACGACTTTGATGCAATCGTCAGATTACTTGTGTTACTGCCAAAAGCAGAAGTTGATTGCAGGTATATAACCTATTACATCAATTCTCATGTCCATTTCCCAAAAGAGAGTACTGGAGTCCCTCAATTGACTGCTCCTAAGGTAAAACGTATAAAAATAGATTTACCTCAATCAAAAGAAGAACAAACAGCTATCGCCAACATTCTTTCCAAAGTTGATGAAGCAATAACATCTGTGCAAAACAGCATAGCATCTGCTGAACGCTTGAAAAAGAGTCTGATGCAAAACCTCCTCACTGGCAAAATGAAACCTGATGGAACATTCAGAACTCCCGAAGAATTCTATATCGATGAAAAGTTCGGCAAAGTTCCTGTGGGGTGGCATTGGGGACGTTTGTCAGAAATAGCCGATATTATTGCAGGTCAATCACCACAGGGAGAATTTTACAACCAAGAGGGATTGGGCTTCCCTATGCTAAATGGACCTACTGAATTTACAGATAAGCATCCCATTCCAGTTCAATGGACAACAAAAGTTACTAAGTTATGTCAAGCTGGCGATATATTATTTACAGTAAGAGGTTCAAGTACGGGCAGAATGAATTTTGCAGATAAAGAATACTGTATAGGTAGAGGTCTTGCCGCTATCCGCCCTAAACAGAACAGCAATATTTCTTTTATTTATTATACACTTCTCACTATTTCAGAAAAGGTTTTAGCAGAAGCAAAAGGTGCTGGCACAACATTCCCAAATGTTAGTAGGGGTGATTTAATGAAGAAGTTTATTTTATTCCCAGATAATCAGGATGAAATGGTGAGGCCAATAGAAGAACTTGAAAAAATTCTCGTAACAGAACATAGTAAAATTGCAATCATTGAACATCTAAAAAAATCTCTAATGCAGAATTTGCTAACAGGAAAAGTACTAATGAGAAGTAAATAAAAAAATAAGTTGATTATGAAAGATAATATTCAGTTTAAAAGTATCGGAAATCGAAAGTTTGTCATTGAACTAAGATTTAACCACAAAGCTACTCTTTCAGATAAGAAAGGGGCGATTATTGAGAATATCAAATCTCTAAATATGTTTTCTCCATTACATTGGGAAATGGGGGTTGCAAATGTAAACCTATGGGAAGGCACAAAAAAAGAAGACACAAGAAATCTTATTCTAATTGAATTAAATCGATTGTGCTTTATCTGTAGTAAGATTGATTCTGTTGATTCATATTATAACTATTTTTGTAAGATCTATGAATGTGTCGAAAAAGAATTAGGAAGCTTAGACATTCAACGAATTGGCTGTAGAATTCAGGGAACATATAAAACAAAATCCACAGATTTTAATTCTATTTTTAGTGAGATGCAGAAAGGGTTCCCAAGTCAGTTCTATCTTCATGATTTTCCTGCGACCGACTTACTTTTTCAGCTAAATTATAAGAACGGAATGTATAATGTTGGCCCTGTAAAAGAGAAAAAAGACGCTTTTGTTGAGAATAATTTTCCAGAGTCATATCGTATCAACCATGTTGGTTTTGCAATAGATACAGATAATTATTTAACGAACGAAACATGCCCGATTAACGATAAGAAATTGATAAAAGACACATACGTATTGTCTTTATCTGTTGAGAAAAAACTGTTTGATAATTTAAGTGTTTTGTAAAATGGGAGGAAAGAAGAGAAAATTTAGTCTAAAGACACCTCCTAAGATAGCCTCTCAGGAGGAATATGATTTGAAACAAAGTTTTTCTAAACTTAACCAATATCGTAGTTCAAACAATTATCAAACTGTTACGGACAATGAACGAGGAAATTGTCCTTTGCCCAACAACAGTAATTTGCCCCATGAACAAATTTATGGAGCACTAACGAATGCTGTTGGTGATACATATTTTAGACTGGAAGAGAAAATAAGTGCTCTTTCAGATAAGAATGAAACTGCTCATGGAGATCTCAGAAAAGAATTAGAATGCAAGATTGATAAATTGAAAATTGATATTGAAAAAAGAATTGACGAAATTAGAAGTGATAAAAAATGGCTAATCGGTCTTGTCGTTACTATTATTTTGGCAATAGCAGGATATTTTATTTTCCCATATCAAAAAGCAAGTAAAAATCGAGAAGATATTATTGAAATTAGAGCAATTATTAATGAAAATATCAAGCCTTCTATTAATAGGAATTCTCAAGCAATTGAGAAGAACTCAGAAGAAATTAATAACAAGATAAAAGATATTCATCAATTACAAAATCAACAATCAAAAAAGCATTCTACTCAATAGCGGATTATTTTTATTACTAATTCATTAAAGTATGAGCAAACTACACGAACAAAAGCCTGTTGAGGCAAAGGTGACAGAATGGCTCTCGAAGATGGGCTGGACGTTGCGATCGGTGGATAATTTGAAACCATATAACCGCTTGCAAATGAATGCGGTGATAGAGCCAATTCTTGTGGAGAAGGTGATGGACTTGAATGGAATTACGAAGCAGGTGGCAAAAACGGCTGTAGAGATGCTGCTCAACAATCTGCGGAATCAAAGTCCGATAGAGGGAAACGAGAAGTTCTTGAATCAGTTAGTGGATGGAGTGACGTTGACTGTTGATAGAGAAGACATGACTATCCGCTTCATCGACTTTGAGGATATTTGGCAGAATAGTTTCATTGTTACTAATCAGTACTCCGTGCAACAGGTTCGTGTAGATATTTGTCTGTTGGTGAATGGTATCCCATTGGTACCCATTGAGGCCAAGCAATGTGCAAGACGAGGCACGAACTGGTTAGAAGGTGTACGCCAATTCCAGACCTACGATCGTAGGAGCGACCAACTCTTTATGGCACATCTGTTTGGTGTGGCATGTAACGGACGGCTGTGTAAGTATGGCATACCAGGGGCTTCGGCATCCTACTTTAATGAGTGGAAGGATTCTGTGATTGCCAATAAGTTTGATAATCCTTTGCTCAGTCCTGAAAACGACTTATGCAAGACATACAAGGATGGGGAAGACGGACTGATGCATTTCGATGTAGAGCGCTTGCCCAATGGTGAACTATTGGAACAGATGAAGTTTTGCATTATTGGACTTCTTCAGCCAGAGCGTGTGCTTGACATCTTACAGCACTTTATCGTATTTGAACGTGACAGTGATAGTGGAAAGATCATCAAGAAGGTGGCCCGCTATCAGCAGTTAAGGGCTGCCAATAAGATTGTAGAGCGAGTGACGCATACAGATAAGAAGCAAGGCGTCATTTGGCATACACAAGGCTCCGGTAAGTCGCTCACCATGCTTTATACCGCCTATAAACTGCGTAGGGCTGAGGAACTGAATGATCCTACTATCATTATTGTGGTTGATCGTAAAGACTTGAAGGACCAAATAGGTGATACTTTCTTGGATTGTGTATTCCCAAACGCTCGTCAGGTGATGAATGTGGGCGATTTGAAGTCCATCATTAAAGATAAGCCTGCAGGTGTGTATATCACGACTATTCAGAAATTTAATGAATTAGGGAATATTGCAGATGAGCGAGACAATGTGATTGTGCTGATAGATGAGGCACATCGCACAGAATATGGCGACTACCAGATGGAACTGAGAGCCGTATTTCCCAACGCCAAGCGTTTTGCTTTTACAGGCACCCCGATTCCCAAGACACATCGGGAGTTTGGTATCAAGGATGAAGATGGCAAGATAGAGTACTATTTGGACAAGTATAGTGTCATCGACGCAATCAACGACGGAGCCACTAAGCCCATCAAATATACCCTTGGTCCCTCACAGTGGTTTCTTGACAAAGAGAGTTTGAAAAAAGGCTATGAGGAAATCACTGCCGATTTGGAAGAAGACCAGAAACGACTGGTGGAGAAGAGCGTACAGCCTTGGAAGACCTTGATGAAGAAGAAAGAACGTATTGAGGTACTGGCGGAGGACATCGCCAAAGACTTCAAGGAACGGTTGGAGCCACAAGGTTTTAAGGCGCAAGTGGTAGCCATTGACAAGGAGGCCTGTGTGCTTTACTATCGTGAACTGCTGAAATATTTCGACGAGTCGGAGCTGCAAATCATTTTCTCTACGGGGCAGTATGAGACAGGAGAACGATATGATATGTTCTCAAAGTTCTATCTGAAAGATGCAGAGCGAAAGCAACTGATTGAGAACTTCAAGAAACGCATTACACCAGAGGAACAGGCAAAAGGCAATAACCTGAAAATCTTTATTGTCTGCAATATGTTGTTGACGGGCTTTGATGCCCCCATCGAACAGACGATGTACTTAGACAGTCCTTTGCGTGACCACAATCTGCTTCAGGCTGTGGCCAGAACAAACAGACCGTATGACTATGGTGAGGGTGAAGTGAAACTAACCAAGGAGTTTGGGCGCATCGTGGATTATGTTGGCGTTTTCCAAAACTACAAGGAGGCTTTGAATTATGATCCTGAGGATATCGGAGAGTTTGAGGATGTGGACACCTTATTACAGACCTTCCCACAGGTTCTTGATACAGCCTTTGAGTATTTCGTAGATATAAAGCTGGAAGATAGTTATGAGTGCTCAATAGCCATCATTCGCAAATTGCATGAGATTGATGACATATCTGTATTTGAAAACCGTTTCCATCGGGTTGTGCAATTATGGGAAGCCATCAGTCCGAATCCTGGTCTTCGCCCCTACCGGACAAAATACCAGTGGTTGGTAACCATATACGAACTTTATATGGAGGAGTTCAGACGTGCTAACTTCGATGTGGAGTTCTATGCCGCACAGACAAGAAAACTGTTGGAAGAGAGCACTATGCTGCTTGATTTCAGAGGACATCTGCCTGAGATTGCTATTGATGCCGATTATCTGACTAAGTTGCAGGAAACCAAACTGTCACCTAGTGATAAGGCTGAGAAGATAATCCGTGATATTGAGACGATGATTCGTACGAATCAGAATAACAGTGCCATCTACATTGAATTCCAAGAACGTTTAGACGCATTGATTCGACAGAAGAATGCCAATGCGATTGAGATAGAAGGGTTATTGAAGAAACTGAGTGAACTCTATACAGAAGTGGATGAGGCCATCGAGATTCCAAAGAAGATGGGTTTTGACAACAAAGGTACCTTTGAGATCTATCAGAACATTAAGAATCAGATGGAAGATTTCAATGAGGAACTGGTAAGAGAGTTTGCTGGGGAACTTACACGAAAAATCCGCTCAAAGATATATATCGGTTGGCAGGAAGTGACGCAGGAATATAACAGAATGGAGGGTGAAGTAGCGTTGTTAGCCGCTAATCCGAAATATGATGCGTTGAATCTGAACATTGACGGAGAACTCGGCAAGACATTGATGAAATCTATCTTAAAGAATTTTAGTTTGAACTGATGGCGCTACCAAGTAGTTATATTGTTGAGCATCGGAATGTTAAACATGCCCGTCTTCGAGTACATGAAGACGGCTCCGTGCGCTTGTATGTCCCACAGAACTTTACAGAGCAGGATATCAATAAGGTCTTGGAGATGAAAGCCTCATGGATTGCGTCAAAACAACATTATTTCAAGCAAAAAGGAAAAATACTGTTACGACGAAATGAACTGTTGTTGTTTGGCAATCGGTATGCTTATTACTATTCTTCACAATATAAGAATAAGGTGGTCGTAAATGAAGAGAGTAGAACTATCCAAGCAAGACGGAATTTGCTGGATACGAATGTTCAAGAGCAATGGATGAAAAGCGTTGCTAAGAAATATATCTACCCAAGAGTCGCTGAGTTGTCAGAGAATCTGTTATTGCCATTCAACAGACTATTCCTCAGAAGTCAGAAAAGCAAGTGGGGCAATTGCTCTGCAGACAAAAACATTTCCATCAATTGGCGCATTATCAAGGCTCCAGCCTTTGTCATAGATTATGTGATTATCCACGAGTTGTGCCATACCCTGATTATGAAACATACGGTGAAGTTTGAGACTCTTCTCAATTCTCATTGCCCAGATTATAAGCAGGCACAAGCATGGTTAGAGAAATACGGAAACAGTTTGTAAAAATGGATAGAAATGAGTACCTTTGCAAATTAAAATGAATATGAACGAGAAAACAATAAAAGAAGCATTGCGGAAGGGTGAGCGGGTGACGCAGGCTGGACTGATGATGTTTGGCATGGGACTTGCCATCAGAGACCGTTTTGCAAACTTCCGCATGGACTATTTAGACATGAGCCATCTGGTGGGTGATGAACGGTATCATGACCGACTGACATACGACGGACTTTGGGAGAACAACCTGTATCAGTTCTTCCGCATCGTGTCGCCAAAGGTGCAGTTCGACCTGGCTGAATAAATTGGATGTTGACGAAGTGGAACTTGTACTACCTGTGCCATCAGTTAAGTCAAGCACGACAGAGTTGTCTAATGGGTTCTCTATAGAGTTGCCTGAAGGGTTGTCTATAAGGTTATCTAAAGAGTTATCCAAAGGGTTGTCTGAGACAGCTGCAACCATATATAAATTGATATATGCTGATAACTATATCACAAGGAGTGAGATTGCGAATAGAATCGGAATATCTGTAACAGCAGTTCAAAAGCATATCAATAAGCTTAAATCATTGAAATTCATTGACCGTGACGGATCTACAGGTCACGGTAGTTGGATAGTAATAGAGTGAGATAATCGACATGTCATTACGGTAGAAGGACGTTGCACTTCAGCCCACTATAATGCTGGTTCATAACTATGCTGTTAATGGGGTCTAAGTATATTGTTTCCTGGTGCTAAAGATATAGTTTGTGTGGTCTATCTTTGCTGTTTTCTGCTTGGCAGCAGTATGATATCTCAGGATGTCCAAGGTCTGGAAAGAAACTGAACCCTGGAAGTTCATTTACAGGACTTCCAGGGTTCAGTATGATTGGTTTGTGAATGGACTTGGTGCTTATTCGTTCTGCAGCTGTACCACGAAGTAGCCGCGCTTGCCAGTGGGGTAGAGGCCCTTGATGATGAGCACGGGGTCTTTCGAGGTACTGGCCTCCTTGACAGCCTGCTCCAGGTCTTCGACGCTGCGCATGGGCTCGTCGTTCACACGCTGGATGATGAAGCCCTTCTGGATGCCCGATTCCTTCATCTTGCCACCGCTGACCTTGATGACCTCCAAGCCATAGCTGATTTCAAGCTGCTCCATCTGGGCCTTGCTCACAGGACGGAAGTCGGCTCCCAGCACGTCCATGTCGGCATTCTTCACCACCTTGGTGTTGCCCTGCTCGTTCTTCAGGGTGAGCGTGACGTTCTGCTTCTTCTTGTCGCGCAGGTAGGTGATGGTGATCTTGTCGCCGGGGCGCTTCTGGGCGATGATGCCTGTAAGTTCGCCGAACTTGGTCACCTTCTGACCGTCGATGTGGGTGATGACATCGCCCTTCTTCATACCTGCATCCTCGGCAGCTCCGTCCTCCATGACTTCGGCCACGTAGACACCTTCCATGGTGCCCAGGTCGATCTCGTTGCCCTTCGACTTCTCGGCATCGACATACTTGTTGACATCGCTACCAGCAATGCCAATCATAGCACGCTGCACGGTGCCGTACTTCTTCAGGTCGTCGACCACCTTATTCATAATGGTGGTGGGGATGGCAAAGCCGTAGCCGATGTTGGAACCCGTCTGCGAATAGATCATGGCATTGATGCCAATGAGTTCGCCACGAGTGTTGACCAGTGCACCGCCTGAGTTGCCCTGGTTGATGGCAGCATCGGTCTGGATCATCGACGATACGCCTTCGCCCATGGTGCGGGCCTTGGCTGAAACGATGCCTGCGGTCACTGTGTTGTTCAGTCCAAGAGGGTTGCCCACGGCGAGCACCCATTCGCCCACCTTCACGTTGTCGCTGTTGGCCACGACGATGGCAGGCAGGTTCTTGCCGTCGATCTTGATGAGGGCCAGGTCGGTGGTCTTGTCGGCTCCGATGATGCGGGCCGAGTATTCCTTGTTGTCGTTGAGGGTGACGGTGAGCTCGTCGGCACCATCGACCACGTGGTTGTTGGTCACGATATATCCGTCGGCCGAGATGATTACGCCCGATCCGGCAGCCTCGCGCTTAGGCGTCTGCACCTGTCGCTTCTGCTTACCGCCGTTGCCCCGGCCAAAGAATCCGCCGAAGGGATCGCTGAAGAAGTCCTCGAAGGGGTCGCTATACTCCACAGTCTGCACCTTTGAGTTCTGCGTGTTCTTGATGTAGACCACGGTGGGCAGGGCCTTGTCGGCTGCGTAGGTCAGGTCTACGGGCTGGGCGGCAGGCAGGGCACTGATGCCGCTCACGGCCTCTACCTGGTTGGAGGGCTGCGTGGCTGCACAAGTCTTGTTGAAAGCTGCTACCGAGAAAACAATGGCCACTACGCTCAGGGCCGGTGTCACGTAATTTGCAATCTTTTTCATGTTGTTATTCCTTTTTGTTAATATGTTTTATTTCGTTGGAATGGTGATTGCAAATATAAGGGCAAAAGTCTGAAATGTGTCAAATTGTCGGTCACTTTTCTTGCATTTTAACAATTGAAAAATCGCGTTTAAGTTCTGTTTGCGGCCTTGAAGAAAAAATTTACATTCGTTTAATGACTTAAATTAAAATAAAATTAGTAATTTTGCCCCCTGAAAGCACCGTTCCGGCCTGTCGCTGGTCTTTCTGCAAGGAGAGACGGGAGGAAAGTCCGGGCAGCGCAGGGCACCCCACTTCTGAAAGTAGAAGCAGTTGGCGACAGCTGGATATGGGAGAAGAGAATGACCGCCGTGACATTGTTGCGGTAAGGGTGAGAAGGCGGTGTAAGAGACCACCAGCTGCCGGGTGATCGGCAGGCTGTTCCATCTGGGGGCTGCAAGTTCATGTAAACCGTTGTTTGAGGGCGGCCCGTCCGAGACGGAGGGTAGAACGCTGGAGACACATGGTGACGTGTGTAGTAGATAAATGGCAGGCACTGGCATTTTGTCAGTACAGAACCCGGCTTATAGGGGCGGTGCTTTCTTTTTGAAGTGATAAGTGATGAGTGAGAAGTTGCGTGTTTTTTTGTCTCAGGTGGTGAGGATGCTGACGCAGGCGGTGCGCTTTTTCACCACTAAACGGGTGATGACGCAGGCTGCGGCGCTGACCTACTCGTCGCTACTGGCCATTGTGCCTATCATGGCGGTGGTCTTTGCCATTGCCCGTGGCTTCGGTTATAATAAATATATAGAGGTGTGGTTCCGTGATGCCTTTGCCTCACAGTCGCAGGCTGCTGAGGTCATCATCGGCTTTGTGAACAGCTACCTCATCCATACCAAGAGCGGTATCTTCCTGGGCGTTGGCCTGGTGTTCATGCTCTACACGGTGCTCATGCTGGTGAGTAACATCGAGGCCACGTTCAACGAGATATGGCAGGTGAAGAAGCCGCGAAGCATCTTCCGCACGTTTACCGACTATCTGGCCATGGTGTTTCTGTTTCCCATCCTGATTGTCGTGTCGTCGGGCTTGAGCATCTTTGTCGCCACGATGGTAGAGTCGCTGTCGGGCTTCCTGTTGCTGGGGCCTACGCTCCGCTTCATGATCGAGCTGTCGCCCTACATCCTGATGTCGGCCCTGTTCGTGGCACTCTATGTGTTCATGCCCAATACCCATGTGAAGGTGAGAAATGCCATTGCCCCCGGCATTCTGGCGGGCATCGCCATGCAATGGCTACAGTATTTCTATATCCATTCGCAGATGTGGGTCACAGGCTATAACGCCATCTACGGCTCGTTTGCCGCCCTGCCGCTGTTCATGCTGTGGGTGCAGATTTCGTGGACCATCTGCCTCTTCGGAGCCGAACTGTGCTATGTGAGCCAGAACATGGACTACTACGGCCATGATGCCCGTACCGACGACATCAGCCACCGCTATCGCATGATGCTTGCCGTCATGCTGGCCTCAAAGGTGTGTCGTCGCTTTGCAGAAGGACGGCGTCCCTGTACGGCTGAGGAACTGTGCCGGGAGACATCCATCCCCATCCGGGTTGTCAACGACCTGCTCTTCAAGCTCATCGAGGCCAAGGTGATCATTGAGATCACGTCTGACGAGAAGGGCGAGACATCGCGCTTCGTTCCTGCCGAGAGTCTGGACAACCTGAGCGTGGGTGCCTTGGTAGACCGCATGGAGGCACAGGGGAAGTGGAACATCGACCTGCCCTTGGACGAGCTGATGGGAGAGGAATGGACAAAGATCATAGACCTGCGCAGCAGGTATCTGAAGTCTATGAAAGAACTGAAATTAGAAAACTGTTAAGACGATGAGCAAAAAGACAATCATAGCTGAATTTACTCCTGATGAGCGCAAGGAGGCCAACTACAGGCGGCTGGTCAATGCGCAGCTGATGGACGAATTGAAGGAACGCATACTGGAACAACTGGTGGTACACAAGAAATATCGTGACGGACTTTATACAGCCCGCCAGCTGGCTGCCGACCTGCATACCAACTCGCGCTATATCTCGGCGGTGATCAGGGTTCACTTCCATACGTCCTATAATTCGTTGGTGAATAAATACCGGGTAGAGGAGGCCATGGCTCTGCTCACCGACAAACGCTATGAGGACAGGAGCGTGGAGGAGATTGGCGACCTTGTGGGCTTTGCCCATCGCCAGTCGTTTTATACGGCCTTCGTGCGCTTGGTGGGAACCACCCCCAAGGCATACAGGATGAACTATGAAAGGGTGGTAAGTGATAAGAGTGATAAGAGTGATAAGAGATGAGTGATTTCAGATATACCGATGAGCGCTTTGCCGACGTGCAGCTGCTGCACTATCGTTTGAATGGGTTTGAACGGCTCAGCCTGCGTCAGAAACTTTTTGTCTATTATCTGTCGAAGGCCGCTCTGGCAGGGCGCGACATTATCTTTGACCAGCAGGGAGCCTATAACCTGTTGGTGAGGAAGACGCTGGAAGCAGTCTATACTGACCCCTGTGTTGACCAGGATACCGACGACTTCCACCACCTTGAGGTCTACCTGAAGCGCGTGTGGTTCTCCAACGGCATCTACCATCATTACGGTTGCCAGAAAATGCTGCCCGAGTTCAGCGAAGCCTATCTGTGGGAATGCCTGAGGAAGGTCGATCCACGACGACTGCCGCTGGCTGAAGGGCAGCGCGTAGAAGAGCTTTTCGAAGAGTTGCGTCCAGTGATCTTCAATCCCGATGTTCTTCCCAAACGTGTGAACAAGGCAGATGGTGAAGACCTGGTCAGGACGTCGGCCTGTCATTTCTATGAGCATGTGAGTCAGCAGGAGGCTGAACAGTTCTATGCTGCTCAGAAACTGGCGCACCAGGACGACCCTGAACCGCCCTCGTTCGGGCTGAACACTACGTTGGTGAAAACTGTTGACGGCAGTTTGCAGGAAGACGTGTGGAGGACGGGTGGACGCTACGGGCGGGCCATCTCCCTGATTGTGGGCTGGCTGGACAAGGCTGCAGACTATGCCGAGAACGACGGTCAGAAGGCTGTGATAGAACGGCTGACAGACTACTACGAGACAGGTGACCTCAGACAGTTCAACGAGTACTGCAAGCTGTGGGTGAAGAGTCTCGACACGCAGGTGGACTTCATCAATGGCTTTATTGAAGTCTATGGTGACCCCCTTGGCATGAAAGGCACCTGGGAGGGGCTTGTGGAGTATGTGGACGAAGAAGCCACCCGCCGCACCCAGCTCATCAGCGACAATGCCCAATGGTTTGAAGACCACTCACCGGTGGCTCCCCAGTTTAAGAAAAAAGAAGTGAAGGGCGTTTCGGCCCGTGTCATCTGTGCTGCCATGCTGGGAGGCGATGAATATCCGTCGACGGCCATTGGCATCAATCTGCCCAATGCCGACTGGATAAGGGCACAGTATGGTTCGAAGAGCATTACCATCTCGAATATTACCGAAGCCTATGAAAAGGCTGCCCGTGGTAGTGGATTCCGTGAGGAGTTTGTCGACAGTAAGGATACGCTTGCCCTCATTGACCGCTATGCCGATGCGCTCGACAACCTGCATACCGACCTGCATGAGTGTCTGGGACATGGCAGCGGACAGCTGTTGCCCGGCACTGATCCCGATGCCTTGAAAGCCTACGGAAACACCATCGAGGAGGCGCGTGCCGACTTGTTCGGCCTGTACTATGTGGCTGACCCGAAGATGGTGGAACTGGGACTTACGCCCGATGCTACCGCCTATCAGGCCCAGTACTACACTTACATGATGAACGGTCTGCTGACGCAGCTGGTCAGGATTGAGCCAGGACACCAGATAGAAGAGGCCCACATGCGCAACCGCTCGTTGATTGCCCATTGGTGTCTGGCCCATGGAGATGCCATGCACCTGGAGCAATGCGACGGCAAGACCTGTCTGGTTGTCACTGACTATCCGCAGCTTCGCCAGCTGATAGCCCAGTTGCTGGCTGAGGTGCAACGCATCAAGAGCGAAGGCGACTATGAGGCAGCCCGCCAGCTGGTAGAGCAATATGGCGTGAAGATCGACGCCAGCCTGCATGCCGAGATACTGGAACGCTACAGGAAACTGAACCTGGCTCCCTACAAGGGCTTCATCAATCCCATGTTGCTCCCCCAGTATGATGCTGAAGGTCACATCGCAGACATCGTGCCTTATTATGGTGAAGGCTTTGCCCAGCAGATGCTGCGCTACAGTTCAGAATATGCTGCCTTGATATGAAACAGGAAGAAATCACTGCCCGGGTACAGGAAATCAAGCGTTCCTTCCGTCAGATCATGGACGGAGCTACAGCCGCCTCCATGCGTCAGAAAGGCGTTGACTACAAGCTGAACTGGGGCGCATCGCTGGTCATGCTGCGCAGTCAGGCCCACGAGATAGGGGCTGACTATGACCTGGCCATTGCCCTGTGGAAAGAGAACGTGCGCGAGTGCAAGCTGTTGGCCACCATGCTCATGCCGCCTGAAAAGATGCTGCAGGAGGTGGCCGACATCTGGATGGACCAGACAACGACCATTGAGATGGCCGAACAGGCCGCCTTCAACCTTTACTGGCATCTGCCCTACGCTGCTGACATGGCTTTCCGATGGATTGCTACCGATGAGCCTTTGCGCCAGTTGTGCGGCTTCCATATCCTTTCCCGACTGTTCATCAACGGTCAGGAACCTAATGAGCGCGGCATCAACGAGTTCATAGACCAGGCTCTGGCCGCTCTTCAGGGATCATCCCTTTCGGTAAGGAAAGCTGCCATGCAGAGTCTGCAACACTTCTCAGCATTAGGATTGGTCTATGAACGTATTGTAGGGTCTGCCCTTAAAAATAGCGGCTATGAGTTGTAAAAAAAGGTTAACGAACCAAAAATAGAATAAAATACAGTGTGTTTGTGGTACGAGGATTTTGTAGATCAAAAAAATAGTCGTACCTTTGTAGTGTGTTTTTCATGGTATTAGATTATTAAGGTTAATTTCTGAAAGCGAATCTGTCGCGAGACTAAGGCTTTCAAACAATTATTTTTTGCAGCACATCGTGATTCTGATTGTATGTGTTGCAAATTACAGAAAAGGGAGCCTGCGAAGGTTCCCTTTTTTGGATGAACCCAAAATAATTGGAAATTATAATTTATAATTCATAATTATTTCCTACCTTTGCACCCAAAATGTTGGTGATATGAAAATTGTGAAATGGGGATTCATCGGTTGCGGTGAAGTCACGGAGAAGAAAAGCGGCCCTGCCTTTGCTGAGGTTGCCGGTTCCAAGGTGACAGCCGTGATGAGTCGCTCTGACAGGCGGGCACGTTCCTATGCAGAGCGTCATGGCATACCACGCTGGTATACCGATGCCCAAGAACTGATAGACGATCCCGATGTGAATGCCGTCTATGTGGCCACACCACCATCGAGCCATGCTACCTTTGCCATCATGGCCATGAAGGCTGGGAAACCAGTATATGTGGAGAAGCCGCTGGCAGCAACCTACGATGATTGTGCGCGTATCAACCGCATCAGCGAACAGACAGGAGTGCCCTGCTTTGTGGCATATTACCGTCGCTATCTGCCATACTTCCAGCGTGTGAAGCAGATTGTAGAACAAGGAGGCATTGGAAAGGTGATTAGCGTGCAGGTGCGTTTTGCCGTTCCTCCCCGTGAACTGGACTATGCCCATCCTGAGAACCTGCCCTGGAGACTGCAGCCCGATATTGCAGGCGGTGGCTATTTCTACGACCTGGCACCCCATCAGCTGGACTTGTTGCAGGACATGTTCGGAGTTATCCTTGAGGCAAGGGGCATTTGTGCCAACCGTGGTCAGCTATATGCTGCCGAGGACTCGGTGAGTGCAGTCTTCCGCTTTGAGAACGGACTGCCCGGGTCGGGGTCATGGTGTTTCGTGGCTCATGATTCGGCCCGTGAGGACAGCATCCAGCTCATAGGCGATCGGGGGTCGTTGCGTTTCTCGGTGTTCGACTATGCTCCCATAGAGCTACACACCAGTGAGGGCTGTGAGCGAATAACGGTGGAGAATCCGCCCTGCGTGCAGCATCCTCTTATCAGAAAGGTGGTAGAGCATTTGCAGGGACTTGATGTATGCACCTGTACCAGCGTTTCGGCTACACCCGTGAACTGGGTGCTTGACCGCATCCTGGGAAAATTCTAATGTGAGTGCGTTGACAGAGAAGAAATGAAGAGGGAGATGATACGTGGTATGGTGGCAGGACGATTGAGATGGATGATGCTTATGGCGTTATTCATCGTCCAGTCTTTTCCGTCTATTTCCCATTCTTCACTCATGGCGCAAAATGAGCTCAGCTTCTTTCGACGCATCGTGAGAGGATTCGACCGATTGGACGAGCGCTATATAGAACCGCAGCACTATGTGTTTACGGTGATGGTGCAAACGACCTATACTTATGACTACTACACGCTGCGCAGCCGGGGCGACACACAGCAGTCGGTCAGCTTTGCACCGGATGGCAGTTGGAAGATAGGTCCTTACATTGGATGGAAATGGGTGTTTGGCGGCTATACCTTTACTCTGGGCCATTCGAGCATGAACAAGACCAAGACCGAGCTGGACTTGAGCCTCTACAGTTCTCAGGTGGGTATTGACCTGTTCTATCGGCGTACGGGCTGTGACTATAAGCTGCGGGACTCGCATCTGGGAAAGGACATCGACACGCATAATCTTGAGGGTGTGTCGTTCGACGGTGTCAGGGCTGGTGTTACGGGCGTGAACGTCTACTACATCTTCAATCATGGAAAGTTCTCCTATCCTGCGGCCTTTGCACAGAGTACTTGTCAGAAGAAAAGCTGTGGCTCGTGGCTGGCAGGTGCCGGCTATACGAAGAACACGCTGGAGCTGGACCATGAGCAGCTGCAGGAGCTGGCCAGCGAACGGTTGGCTCCGCAGGTGGTGAAGCTCGATTCGGGGCTGATGTTCAACTCGGTGAGCTATCACGACATCACGTTGTCGGGTGGCTATGCCTATAACTGGGTGTTTGCCCGCAACTGGCTGTTTAGTGCCAGCGGACAGGTGGGACTGGCTTATAAGTACAGTTCGGGTGACAGATGGGAAGGTTCGGGAGTAGCGGGAATGACATCGCGTCTGATCAGCCGGGTGAACTTCGACATGTTGGGCCGCTTTGGCCTGGTCTACAATAATACGCGTTGGTATGCGGGCATGAGTGCCATCGTGCATTCCTTCAACTACCGCAAGGGCCGTTTCGTGGCCAACAACACGTTTGGCAGCATGAATGCCTACGTGGGCTATAATTTCGGCTTGAAGAAAAAATACAAAGAGAAGAAATGAGACGAGGATTGTTGATATGGTTAGGCATCCTGTTGTGCATGCCGGTTGCTACGGCTCAGACGGTCACATACGACAAGGCTGACAGCCTCTGCATCACCTCCCTGCTGAAGGAGTCAAGGGCTGATGTGCTCTTCTTCGCAAGGAAGTTTCTGGGACGTCCGTATGTGGCCCATACACTGGAGGTGAACGATGCTGAACGGCTGGTGGTCAACACCAGGCAGCTGGACTGTACCACGCTGGTTGAGACTGTGACTGCGCTGACCCTTTGTGCCTTGCATGGGCAGACGGGCTTTGACGACTATCAGCGTCAGCTGCGTCAGTTGCGTTACAGGCAGGGCAGGCTCGATGGCTATACCAGTCGTCTGCATTACTTCAGTGACTGGATTGGCGACAAGCAGCAGATGGGCTTGGTCACGGATGTCCTTTCAAAGGACACAGAGGACAGAAGGCTGGAGGCTGTTGGCCTGAAATGGCAGACGGTGAAGGTGGACTATATGAGCAAGCATCCCCAGGCTTACAAGTCGTTGAAGAACCACCCAGAGCAGGTGAAGACGATTAGCAGTCAGGAAAAAGCACTCACGGGGTTGCGTTGCCGCTATATTCCCAAAGAAAAGGTGCGCAATACGGCAGCATTAAGGAAAGTGGTGGCCGATGGCGACATCATTGCCATTACGACCTCAAAGCCTGGTCTTGACATCGCCCATTTAGGCTTTGCCGTCTGGAGGAAGGATGGCCTGCATTTGCTGAATGCCTCGCAACTGCACAAGAAAGTGGTAGAAGAGCCGATGACCTTGGGGCAGTATCTCTCGAAGCACCCGTCGCATACGGGAATACGTGTAGTGAGAATCAATCAATGACGAATCATAAACTGTAAATTATAAAGAGTAATGGAACTTCCTGATTTTATGAAGTATTCCGGCAAATTCTCTCAGAAAGACTTTGTCGAGAAAATATCAAGAGTGGCCAAACGGGCTGGAGCCAAGCTGGTCTATGCAGCACTCATCCTGTTCTACACGCTTCAGAGCGACAAGATCAGCGTGAAGGACAAGGCCGTCATCATCGGAGCACTGGGCTATCTCATCAGTCCGCTCGACGTGGTGCCCGATGCCATTCCCATTGTAGGTCTGGGCGACGACCTTGCCGTGCTCATCTACGTGTTGAAATCGGTATGGACCGACATAGACCCAGAGATCAAGAACAAGGCCAAGGAGAAGCTGACCGACTGGTTTGATGATGATGAGATGAGTGAGATTGACACGCTGTTCTCATAACACCTCTCGCTGATCACTTCACTTGTCACTCTTAAAGTAGTATTGCCCTCGTTTGCGGGTAATGCTACCGTAGTTGATGGCATGTTCAGGACAATGGTGATAGCAGGCAAGGCAGCAGGTGCAACGGTCGCCGTGCTGCCATGATGGGGTCTGTCCGTCGAAGACGATGTTGCCCGTAGGACATACCTTCTCGCATTTCCTGCAGTGGATGCACGTTTCGGTATCGACTGTAAACTTGCGGTCGGTCACCATGTAATGATTGAAATAGCTGCCGATGACGTGGCTCATCAGCCAGGGTGTCACCCCTCGTACAGTATGTACTTCTCCTGTCTTCCGATTGAGGATCATTTCGGCATACTGTTCCAGCTGGGTAGCTGCGGTGCTGATCTTCTCCTTTTCACGTTCTGGTGTGTCGGTGTACATGAAGGGAAGGCAGACATAACTCTCGGGCATGACCAATGTAAAGATACTGGTTGCGCTGGGCAGTCCGGCCGTTTGCAGTTCCTTGTTCAACATTTCCATCGTCTGGCCGATGCTGTCGCCACAGGTGGTCAGCGCATAGCAGAAATGGCCTGATGCATGCTCAATTTGAAGTTTCCTGATGAACTGTCTGACAATCCTTGGCGGTTGCCAGCCATGTGTGGGGAAGCAGAAGCCAATGCGTTCGTCTTCCTGCAAAGTGTAATGGCATGCTCCTTCCATCTCTTCTGGAATGAAGAGCAGTCTCTCGTTTGTCTTCTTGGCCAGTCTTTCAGCAGCCCAGCGGGTATTGCCCGTACCTGAAAAATAGAATATCATGCTGCAAAGGTAGTAAATAATTATGAATTATAAATAATTCTTCGTAACTTTGCAGCCAGTTATGCGATATTTCATTACTTTGAGCTACGACGGTACACGCTATCATGGCTGGCAGGTGCAGCCTAACGGCATGTCGGTGCAGGGCGAGCTGCAGCGTTGCCTGTCGCTTCTGCTGCGACGTGAGGTAGGCATCACGGGAGCTGGGCGAACAGATGCCGGGGTTCATGCCCGCATGATGGTGGCTCACTTTGACTTCGATGGCGAGATGAACGGACAGCAGCTGGCTTACAAGTTGAACCGTGTGCTGCCCTTCGATATTGCTGTGCAGAAGGTGGTGGCCGTGAGCAGTGACATGCATGCCCGGTTCTCGGCAACATCGCGCACGTACCATTATTATATATATACGCAGAAATCACCCTTTGAGCGGCATTATGGCTGTTATATGCACTATGAGCTTGATTTCGATTTGATGAATGAAGCTGCCAGCCTGTTGACGGGCTATGAGGATTTCGGTGCTTTCTGCAAGGCGCATACCGACGTAAAGACAACGCTATGTCAGGTGACTAAGGCTGAATGGCATCAGACATCGCCCACGACGTGGTATTTCGAGATAACTGCCAACCGCTTCCTGCGAAACATGGTTCGTGCGGTGGTAGGAACACTTATCGAGGTGGGACGCCACCGCCTGACACTCGATGATTTCCGTCGGGTGATAGAGGGGAAATGCCGTAGTGACGCTGGCGAGTCAATGCCCGGCAATGCCCTGTTCCTGGAACGTATAGAATATCCAACATCCAACACCTGATACGTATGTGGCTACTATTAGCATTTATGTCGGCCGCCTTTCTGGGCGTTTACGACTCTTTGAAGAAAAAAGCACTGAAGCAGAATGCCGTAATACCCATTCTCTTTCTGAACACGCTGTTCTCGTCGCTTGTCTTTCTGCCCTTTATCATTCTGAGTAGCACAAGTGATGTGCTTGACGGAACTATCTTTCATGTTGGATCGGGGGGATGGGACATGCACAAGTACATTGTGCTGAAGGCACTCATTGTCCTTTCAAGTTGGGTGCTGGGCTATTTCGGTATGAAGCACCTGCCGCTCACCATCGTAGGACCTATCAATGCCACGCGGCCTGTAATGGTGTTGGTAGGAGCCTTGCTTGTATTCGGAGAGCGGCTTAACGGCTGGCAGTGGGTGGGCGTCTTGTTGGCTGTCGTTTCCTTCCTGTTGCTCAGTCGCAGCGGAAAGAAGGAAGGAATTGACTTCAAGCATGACCACTGGATATACATGATAGTAGGTGCTGCTGCACTTGGAGCACTGAGTGGTCTTTACGACAAATATCTCATGGCTCCCGTAGCATCGGGTGGGGTGGGACTTGACCGTATGATGGTGCAATCGTGGTATAACATCTACCAATGTGTGATGATGCTGGCAATGCTGGTCATACTCTGGTGGCCACGCCACAAGGAAACGACTCCCTTTCATTGGGACTGGGCCATTATTGGTGTCAGTCTGTTTCTTTCCACGGCCGACTTCATGTATTTCTATTCCTTGTCGCTACCTGCTGCCATGATCAGTATTGTCTCGATGATCCGTAGGGGCAGCGTCATCGTATCTTTCCTCTTCGGTGCCCTCTTCTTCCAGGAGAAGAACCTGAAAGCCAAGGCTTTCGACCTTGCTCTGGTGCTGTTAGGCATGATCTTCCTTTATATAGGCAGTCGTTGAAAGTAAATGGTAGAAAAATATAAACTAAAAGCTATTCTCATGAAACGAATCTTATCACTTCTCCTCCTGTTTGTGTGCTGTGGATGGCATGCTCAGGCACAGTCGTGGACAGCCGACAATGGCAACGGCACGTTTACCAATCCTTTGTTCTACGACGAGTTTTCCGATCCCGATGTCATCCGTGTGGGCGATGACTACTATCTGGCCGGAACCACAATGCATTCAGTACCCGGTCTGGTCATCCTGCATTCCAAGGATTTGGTGAACTGGGAGTTTGCCTCCTACTGTTTCGACCGTTTTGACTTTACTGAAGACCGCTTCTCGCTGAAGAACCATCAGGAAATCTATGGTCAAGGCATCTGGGCACCTGCTATCCGCTACCATAATGGCATGTTCTATGTCTTCTCAAATATCAACGGCAAGGGATTGCAATGTTATACGAGCGAGAAGATTGAAGGTCCGTGGAAGCATCATAACATGCAGGGAAACATCTACGACCTGAGCGTACTGTTTGATGATGACGGGAAGATTTATGCCATTCATAAATACGGCGAAGTGCATTGCACGGAGCTGAAGCCCGACATGAGCGGTCCAGTGGAGGGTTCTGACCGTGTGATCATTCCCGAAGGAAACGGTGTGGGTGAAGGTCATCATATGTATAAGATTAACGGCATGTACTATCTCATTTCCACCGACTATTCGCCCAATGGACGCACGCTCTGTTCGCGTTCGAAGAGCATCTGGGGACCTTATGAGACACGTGTCATCACGGCTGATGAGACTTACGGCTATCATGGTGTGGGGCGTACAGCTGTGCCTCGCGGAACGAAATATCGCATTGGCGAGGATGGCACGAAGTATGGCGTCAATGCTGCCAGCCCTGATGCCACAGGTTGCGACAATGCCCATCAGGGCGGCATTGTGCAGGCCACTGACGGCTCTTGGTGGGCGCTCTTCATGCAGGACTTCCATTCTATTGGCCGTACGGTATGCCTGATGCCGATGACCTGGGAAGACGGCTGGCCTATGGTGGGCCTGAAGGACAACCTGGGTCGTGCACCCAGAACTTGGTTCAAGCCGGGAAAGACTCACCCCCAACCCCTCCCTGAGAGGGAGGGGAGTGGTTACTCTCAAGGCGAGACTGCAGGTCTAACAGCTCCCTCCCTCACAGGGAGGGCAGGGGGTGGGTCTGCCCCCTACGACCGCTCTGATGACTTTAATACTAAGTCCCTTAAACCCATCTGGCAATGGAACCACAATCCTGAAGAGAGGATGTGGAGCCTTAAAAGCGGTCGTCTGCGCCTGCAGTCACAGCCTGCTGAGCAGCTGATGTGGGCTCGTAATACGCTGACACAGCGCGTCATAGGTCCGACGAGCACCACTACTGTTGAGCTATATGTAAAAGGAATGAAAGATGGCGACGTCGCAGGACTGGGTAACATCAACGTACCCTGTTCATGGATTGGCATTGTAAAGGAAGGCAACGCCCTTACGCTGCGCTGCTTTGAGCAGATGACCAACGACACAATCAACATGCCTGTTGGTTCCAGCGATGGGAAAATCTGGCTGCGCTGCATTGGTGAGTACGACAACAACCAGGCCCAGTATGCCTATAGCTTTGACGGCAAGGAGTTTAAAACGCTGGGGCGCATGATGCCGCTGACCTATCAGCTCATCACCTTCCAAGGCTCGCGTCACGCCCTCTTTGCCTTTAATATAAAAGGCAAGAACGGCGGCTATGCCGAGTTCGACAACTTCACTGTTGATGAGCCGATGGCCGACCGCTCGCAGAACATTCCCTACGGCAAGACCATCCGCATCATCAACAAGGCCACGGGTCGTCCTGCCATTGCCCTGAAGCACGGCATGCTCTACGACACCCATCCCAGTGACCAAAGTCAGCTGACGCAGTTTCGTGTCATTGACCGCACGTCAGGCCGTGTGGCATTGCAATGTGCCGATGGCCGCTATGTGAAAGTATATGGCAGTGGGTTGCCAGGCGACGTGCGTTTCACCACAGAGGCCCGTGATGCTGAAGAGTTCCTTTGGCAGGACTATCTCGACCAGGATTTCATGCTTCTCTCGTTGAAGAACCACCGCTATATTGGTAAGAGTCCCACCACGGGCAGTCCTTACTCTATGGACTTCACAGGTGCTGATCCTGCCCGTCGCAACGGCTCTGTGTTGCATTGGGAGGAAACGAAATAATTCATGATTTATCATTCATAATTCATAATTATTTCCTACCTTTGCACCCAGTTTCAGAAAAAAGACTATGGCTCAGAATAAAAAAAGAAGATGGCATTGCCTCAGAGGTCAGGAACCCACGGAGTTTGACAAGCAGATCATGTACTGGGAGAACAAGGGAAAACTTGTGCCTACCAGAGAACTGATCAAGACACCCGAACAGATAGAAGGCATACGTCGTGCCGGTGTGGTGAATACTGGTGTGCTCGACGAGGTGGCCAAACATATCCATGCCGGCATGTCAACCCTCGAGATTGACCAGATTTGCCGTAGCTATTGCGAGGAACACAATGCCACGCCAGCCTGTCTCAACTACGAGGGCTTCCCCATGAGTGTCTGCACCAGCATCAACGAGGTGGTGTGTCATGGCATACCCAAGGAGGAAGATGTGCTTGAGGAAGGCGACATTATCAATGTGGACTTCACCACCATCGTCGACGGTTATTATGCCGACGCCTCTCGTATGTTCATCATTGGCAAGACCACACCCGAGAAAGAACAGCTGGTTCGTGTGGCCAGAGAGTGTCTGGAGATAGGCATGGAGGCCGCCAAGCCCTGGGGGTTCGTGGGTGACATAGGCCATGCCATCGAGAAACATTGCAAGAAGTATGGCTACGGCATTGTGCGTGACTTGGCCGGACATGGTGTGGGACTGAAGTTCCACGAAGATCCGGAAGTGAATCATTACGGCCATCGTGGTACGGGCATGCTCCTTGTCCCTGGCATGGTCTTCACAATAGAACCGATGATAAACATGGGTACATGGAAGGTCTTCATTGATGCCGACGACCCATACGGGTGGGAGGTTATTACCGAAGACGAACAGCCCAGTGCCCAGTGGGAACACACCCTGTTGATGACCGAACATGGTGTTGAAGTGCTGACCTATTAAAGAATGAACATGAAGATTGTAATTCTTGACGGCTATGGGGCCAATCCAGGCGACTTGTCGTGGCAGGAACTGGAAGAGTTGGGCACGGTGACAGTCTATGACCGTACTCAGGCAAGTGAGACGGTAGCAAGGGCTGCCGATGCAGACATCTTGCTGACGAACAAGGTGGTCATCGGAAGAAACGAGATGGCTCAGCTTCCACAATTGAAGTATATTGGAGTGTTGGCCACAGGCTATAATGTGGTAGATATTGATGCTGCCCATGAGCGTGGCATCGTTGTCACGAATGTTCCTGCCTACAGCACGGAGAGTGTGGTGCAGATGGTCTTTGCTCATCTGCTAACGGTGACGAACCGTACGGAACACTATACTATCCAGAACAGGGCGGGAAGATGGAGCAACAATCCGGATTTCTGCTACTGGGACACCCCACTCACCGAGCTTTCAGGAAAGACCTTCGGTATCGTGGGGCTGGGTAATATTGGCTGGCGAGTGGCACAGATAGCCCTTGCCTTCGGCATGAAGGTGAAAGCCCTGACCAGTAAGCAAGCCGGGGCATTGCCTGAAGGCATTGCCAAAGCTGACCTGCACGAACTGCTCTCTACGTCGGATGTCGTCTCGCTTCATTGTCCCCTGACAGACAATACCCGTCACCTGCTGAACGGCGAGACCATCGGATGGATGCAGCCATCGGCCATCCTCATCAATACCGGGCGTGGCCCACTGGTCGACGATGACGCTTTGGCCGAAGCTTTGACAGCAGGTCGGCTGAGAGCCTATTGTGCCGACGTGATGACCGAAGAACCTCCCAAGGAGTCCCATCCGTTGCTTCACGCACCGAATGCCTATCTCACTCCTCACGTTGCCTGGGCCACTGCTGAAGCTCGTGTCAGGCTGCTCCAGGTGGCCATTGGTAATGTGCGTGCCTTTGTGAACGGCACTCCCCGTAATGTTGTCTGACAGATAGAAAATGATGGATAAGGATATATATATATTAGGTATTGAGTCGAGTTGTGACGACACGTCGGCAGCTGTGCTGAAGAATGGCATGCTGCTGTCGAATGTCACGGCATCACAGGCTGTACATGAGGCATACGGTGGTGTTGTGCCAGAACTTGCCTCGCGTGCCCATCAGGAGAATGTGGTGCCCGTTGTCGATCAGGCCATCAAGCAGGCTGGCATTACCAAGGAACAGCTGTCGGCTGTGGCCTTTACCCGTGGCCCTGGACTCATGGGGTCGCTGCTGGTGGGCGTGAATTTCGCCAAAGGCCTTGCCCGCTCGCTGGGCATCCCCCTGATAGACGTGAACCACTTGCAGGGACATGTGATGGCTCATTTCATTACGACCCCTTCCGACGCTTCTGAAGGAGAAGAGGGTAGGGTGCCTCCATTCCCCTTCCTCTGTCTGTTGGTCAGCGGTGGCAACTCGCAAATAGTACTGGTACGTGCCTATAACGATATGGAAGTGCTGGGACAGACCATTGACGATGCTGCAGGCGAGGCTATCGACAAGTGCTCGAAGGTGATGGGGCTGGGTTATCCCGGCGGTCCTATTATCGACCGTCTGGCACGTCAGGGCAATCCGAAAGCCTACCTGTTTGCCGAGCCCCACATACCCGGACTCGACTACAGCTTTTCGGGTCTGAAGACCTCCTTCCTCTATAACCTCCGTAAGTGGGTCGAGGAAGACCCAGACTTCGTGGAGCACCACAAGGAAGACCTGGCTGCCTCGCTGGAATGGACGATTGTTGACATTCTGATGAAGAAGCTCAAGCTGGCCGTGAAGCAGACGGGCATCAAGCATGTGGCTGTGGCTGGCGGCGTGAGTGCCAACAACGGTCTGCGCAATGCCTTCCGCGATCATGCCCGTCGTTATGGCTGGACTATCTACATCCCTAAGTTCAGCTATACCACCGACAATGCAGCCATGATTGGCATTGTGGGCCATTATAAATATCAGGATGGCGAGTTCTGTTCCATAGACGCACCCGCTTTCTCGAAAGTGACATTTTCGTAACATAAACATAATTTGTTGACTTATATATGGATTTCGAAGCAAAAGTAATGAGCAGGGAGATTAGCGAACTGCTCTGGGAAAAAGAAAAGACAGTAGCCACGGCAGAAAGCTGCACGGGCGGACGCATAGCCGAGGCCATCATTTCCGTACCAGGAGCCTCAAAGTATTTCAAGGGTGGTATCATCTGCTATGTCAACGAGGTGAAGGAGAACCTGCTGGGCGTATCGCATGATTTGCTTGAGGAGAAGACTGCCGTTTGCGAAGAGGTGGCCATAGAGATGGTGAAAGGTGCTTGTAAAGCCCTCAATACCGACTATGCCATTGCTGCCACCGGACTGGCAGGCCCTGGCGGCGGCTCGAAGGAAATTCCCGTGGGTACTATCTGGCTGGCATGCGGCAACAATGAGAAAATCGTGACCTGCAAGGTAGAAGAGGATCATGGTCGTGACATCAACCTTGCCATTGCCACTACCAAGGCCATGCAGATATTTCGTGACTTCCTCAAGGCCGAAGATGTGGAAGATGCAGAGATTGAGAGTTAAAAAACTTTAAGACGTGGAATAAATCGGAATTCATAATTCATAATTCGGAAATATTTTCGTACCTTTGCACCCTGTTTGGAGTAAGTAAGTATTTAAAGACTTAAAAAGAAGTAGATAGAAATGTCGAAAGTTTGTCAAATCACAGGAAAGAAGGCACAGATTGGCAACAATGTGTCTCACTCAAAGCACCGCACCAAGAGAAGCTTTGACGTAAACCTGTTCAGCAAGAAGTTCTACTATGTAGAGGAGGATTGCTGGATTCAGTTGAAGATCAGCGCTGCTGGCCTTCGTATGATTAATAAAGTAGGT
>JAEEGL014471724.1_pt1 | contig 29582 bp, 27 predicted proteins | sample 9134231 | NCBI WGS metagenome assembly JAEEGL01 (sample SAMN16246548, study PRJNA631951) | gut metagenome | biome: gut microbiome; feature: rumen; material: fiber-attached | host: Bos | place: Iran: Karaj | collected 2018-10
ATCCCTGATCTGTGCCTTTGTCCTGACGCTTCTTACGGCACTTTACGAGAACATCTTTATCGATGAGGAGACAGCGGACATTGCGCTTCTTAAGAGTATGGGATTCGGCAAGGAAACTATACGTGCATGGCATTTCTTAAGGCTGATGCTGCTGGCGGCATTCTCTCTGCTGCTTACATATGTCTTCATGGCTACAGGCGGAAACTTCCTTATCGGAAATCTCTTTAAGAGCATCATGAAGTGCGGTGCTTTCTCGTTAAAAGTTCTGCCCGTAAACAACTTTGTTATCGTGCCTGTTCTTGTACTGGCAGGTCTTGCACTTGTTATCTCCCTCATGACGGAAATGACAGGCAGGATCCAGATATGGAAAGTGAGAAACGAATAATGAAAAAGTTTATAAAGATATCAGCAGCACTGCTGTTAACATCAATGCTCCTTACGGGATGCGGTACTTCTGCGCCGGTCGTTGTCGATGTAAATCTTGCAATGACTCCCGTTGATTCATACAACACAAAACAGGTTCGCGAATATACCGATGCGGGAACGGTCGAAGAACCCATAGAGACGTTTTCTTCTGATGACGGACTCTGCGTCATCAAGGTCATGCCGAGCTACTATGACATCACTCTCGATTACGAAAACGGCAGCAGGGCAGAGGTCGGCACGGCATACGGAACGCTCATCAGAGAAAAGCTCCCAGAGTTTATAGAGACGATGGAGCCTTACCTTTATGAGAACATCAGAATGGCTTACGACGGAGAGTTTTCAGCCGATGCAGTTGAAGAAAGAAGAGCCGTACTTTTCGAATCCATGAGACCTGAATACAGGGAAGAGATCTCCGCATTTGCTGAAGCGATCTCAAACGGCGCACACGGAATTGAGGAAGATAACATTATCAGCTACGAGGAAGCTATACTCATGCAGATGATCCCCGACGCACTCCGTCCGACTTGCTGCAGCGCGCTTTCTTTGTGGGGAAGCAAGACCACAACAGGCGACAGGATAACGCTCAGAAATCTCGAGTGGAATCTCGGTTCAAACAACCAGATGGGCATGATCAATGCCGTCACGCACATGAAGAACGGCAGCCGCACGCTCACGGCCATATCGGTCTTAGGACTCCTGGACATCATCTCCGCTGTTAACGACGACGGCGTTTTCGCAGCGATCCTCGACGTCGGATCAAAGTATAAAGAGCCCTTTGTTTACGAAGGCAAAAATTGCTACACGATGGAGCTCCGCTATGCTTTGGAAGAGTATGCGACGGCAAGGGAACTCGGTGAATATATGGTTGGAAACAGCGGTGATTTCACATGGTGCCACAACCTCATAATCTCCGATGCCAATGATTCATTCTGCGCAGAAGACTGTGTAAGAGAGGTCTCCGAAAAGGGTCTCGGCATGTCAGTTCTCCGTGACGCTGACACGCCTATCTTTGAAGGGCTTTCATGGGACAGCGAGGATTCGCTCTGCGTGGTCAATTCATTCACGTCGGCAGGCAATCAGGACGGATTTACCGGTTCTGAGTCAAACACCATAAGGTTTGCAAAATACAACAAGTGGGTAAGTTCTTTAGACAAGTTCTCTCCCAAAGATGTTAAGGATCTTATCACTCAGGAGATCGTTGACCAGTATAAAGTTCAAAATGTTCACGGCGGTGGAAGCGCGCAGCTGATCCTGGTCGACTATCACACGGGTTCGGTGCAGGTCGCTTTCTCAGGGCCTGAAGGCGTCGTCGACAAACCGGACTTTATTGAAGTTGAAGTAATAGGCGGGTAGGTTAAATTGAATGCAGGGTGTTTCACTGATATGAGATGTCCAGTTTTATTTTTGTATTAGTAAGGGAAATCGTCAGTTAAGTAATCTATCAAAACCGATGATGATGATGAAATGTTTACGAATACGGCTCATTATTGTCAACATATTATTTAACATCCGTCGCTGTTGTAATTATTGTTAACAGAATGAAGCTGTCATCATCAACAAAATTATCAACAGGATCCATCCTGAACCGGCCCTTGCACGATGCAACAGCGCTTTTGCAACCGAAAATGCAGAAAATGCTATAATCTGTGTAAATCTCTCTAATGGATTAGACGCTTTTTAATATGGGCTTATGGGTGATAACAGGGAGGAAATGCGAATGAAGAAGATAAAGATGACGGTACTTGTTCTGTGCGCATCGATGCTGGCGGGAACAGCAGGATGCAGCGCGACGGATAAGCCTGATATGACTTCATTTTCTCAAACGGAAACTTCAGCTGAAGATACAGCAGCAGTAACGGAAAGCACGGAACCGGTTGTCTCTGATTCCGGTGTCGATTATCTTGAAGGTTTTGAGAAGTTCGAATTAACTTCCACGGATCTTGAAAACGGCGTCTGGGCGGAAGTCATCACCCATGACCATGGAAAAAATGTGTCACCCGAGCTCTCCTGGGAACCTGTGGAGGGCGCTGCGGAGTATGTCGTTTACATGATCGATATGCACTCTGCGGATCAGATCGTATGCGGATCCCTCCACTGGAAATCAAATGGTATTACGGTAACTGAACTTCCACAAGGCTGGGCATCTTCAAGTGATTATGCGGGTCCCAGACCGCCGGCCGGCGAAACACACATTTATGAAGTGTATGTCGTTGCGCTTAAAGAACCTGTCGAAAGACTCAAGGGCGCAGTCCGCGGAGTCAATCCCAATTTCCCGACCTTCATTCAGGAACTGGATATCGACAGCGAAGGCAACCCCGGAAACATCCTGGCATACGGCAAGATATCCGGAACATATACGGGTTAACAGGATATGAGAGACATTCTATACAGGACAGATAATGCTGACAGGTTCAGCGAATTGCCGGCAGAGACGTTCAAGGACATTGCCCTGAGCGAAGTCATCGGATTCATGGCTTCAGACCAGGAGGATCGCGAGATCCTCAAGGACATCATGACCAAGATCCCGACTGATATTTCAGACATGAAATACCGCCAGGACATCATCAGGGACCTCATGGCAAATGAGGATCTCTGCAAGGCGATAAAAGAATCCATAAGTTCCATCAAGATCTTAAGATACTACGGAAGCGGTCAGAAGAGACTGCACGACAGGGACAATTCCTTATCTTCTCTCCTTGAGGAATTAAGAGAACTCAAGGTCTGGGTCGAAGTCGTCGAGAAGCTCTACACGGCGTTAAGCGGAAGCGACATTAAGTCCGAAGGTCTCATAAGTTTAAGAGATGAACTTAATGCAATCAGCGAGGATGAGGAATTCAAGTCCGTTAAGCCCGACATCGAGAAGATCCACGACGATCTTTCCACTGCAAAGGGTGCAGTCGTCGGCGTGACTTTCACACCCGACATGGACATAGAGAGTGTGTCGGCAATAGAGTTTGTCGACTATAAGCCGAGATCGACTTACACCATCGTGGACATTGCGATGGGCTCGAAGATCAGGAATCCTTTTAACGACTATAAGTATCAGGATCCGCTCCTTACCGCCATGACGCCCCATATGAAAAAGCATCTGTGGAAGCATTACGGTGAGATAAGACATCTCATAAGAAAGCACTCAAAGTACGATTCAAGAATCCTGACAAACCTTTATAACGGCCTTGTTTTCTATCTTTGTGCAGCATCACTTGGCAAGCGCCTGACATCTTCCGGATATGTCACTTCATTCCCGGAACTCGTTTCCGATAAAGGCGTTGAAGTCAAAGGACTTTACAACATACGTCTTGCAGTTGCAGGAGAAAAAGAGATAGTTAAGAACGATTTCTCGTTCACTGATGAAGAGAAGATATTCATCCTGACAGGACCCAACCGCGGCGGTAAAACGATACTCGAGCAGGGCCTGGGACTCATATCGGTAATGGCATCTCTGGGCATGTTCGTTACTGCGGATTCGTTTAAGGGACTGCCGTTTGCAAAGATCCTTACGCACTTCCCGATCGACGAGAACCTGACGATCAATTACGGCCGTTTAGGCGAGGAAGCAGTGAGGATCAGGGAGATGGTCAAGGATGCAGACGATAACACTTTGCTGCTTTTTAACGAGTCATTTTCGACGACGTCATCGGCAGATGCTTTATACCTTGCAAAAGACCTTATCCACATCCTGAAGGAGAAAGGATCTTACGTGATCTTCAACACGCATATCCATGAACTCGCATCTGACATTTCTGAAATGAACGAGTGGGAAGGCAAGGGAAATATAGTAAGCATCGTGATGGAGATGAAGGATAACCGGAGCACCTTCAAAGTTAAGAGAAGTGCGCCCGACACGAGTTCTTATGCAAGGAATATCGCAGAAAAGTACGGCATTACATACGATCAGATGAAGGAACTGTGATACACTCATCTGAATCACATCTGAGGGGATAAATAGATGAAGAACAATTCAATTTACAAGAAGATTGCCTGCGCGCTTGTGCTGGCAAATACCATTACAGTGTTCAGCATTACAGGCTGCAACACCACTGCTGACGACAACGTAAATACCGGAGAGACCGGCAGCACTGAATCTACGGAAGCCCCGGCATCAAGCGTGGAAGATCTTTTCAGAGCCGGCGATCAGGATTACTTCGTTCCTTTTCAGAATCCTGAACACAGTTTCTGCACGATCACCGAAGGCTGGGCTACTCCCGTAAGGCAGCAGGGCATGGGCGGCTGCTACTGCTATTCGGCAGTAACATGTATGCAGTCAGGTTACATGAAGGAACACGGTGAACTTATAGACATCAATCCGGTCGACGTTATCAACCGCATTTACGGTGTATCAGACAGCGAATATCCTGAGGAAAAATACTACATTAATTCCGGTCTGGAGACTGATCTCGGAGGAGACATGTTCCAGGTTACAGGAGCTCTCTGTGACAATCCTCTGAACGGATATCTGATCAGCGAGACCAACATCTACGGAAGCTATAACTCAGACATTCAGGATTTTGACAGGGTTACCGAGGAGCAGATAAAAGAAGCCGTAAGAGAAAACGGTGCGGTCTGCATCTGCATGCACTACAGCAAAGACTGCAAGTATGTAAACGGTTACTACACGCAGAATTATCAGGATAACGCAGAAGATACAAATCACGTTGCAGCCATCGTCGGCTGGGATGACGATTTTCCCGCTGACTGCTTTGAAACTCCCGCATCAAGAAACGGTGCATGGCTTGTTCAGAATTCATTCGGCGAGTTCTGGGGTAACTGCGGTTACTACTGGATATCTTACGATATGCCGTCTCCGCTCCTTTACGACTGCCGTGTGACCAAAGATTATTCATCTGCATATGCGTACGGTCATCACGTTATGGCGACCGTTTATTCACCGGCGCTTGTTGATAAGGTGATCAGCGGTAAGGATCTTTCTGATTTCACTCTTGATGAGATCTTAACTTCAGGCGATGTCGCAGCGGCAACCATATTTGAACACAAGGGCAAGCTCGGAGCAGTCGGCTTCTGGACGACTTTCCCTAGCCAGTCCTATACCATAGAGATCCGACAAGGCGAATTCGGCAAAGTGCTTGCGACTCAAAGCGGTACTTTCGATTACACGGGTTATCACACGGTTGAGTTCGAAAAGCCCTTGAATGTAAAGAAGTTCACCGTAGTTGTAAAGACCGGCGGAGCAGCGTTTTTCGAAGGCTCTTCTACTGACGACTATAGCGCATTCACGATCTTCCAGAGGGTTCCCGGTCACTACGAAGCAAAGTGCCAGCCCGGCAGATCCTTCATCCAGATCGGTGAAGAATGGGTCGATGTAACGGATCCTGAAATAATCTCACGTATAGGATACGATGAGCTTCCGCCCGAGTTTATGGAATGGGTAACAGCGCCCGGTGATCCTTGTATAACGGTGCTGTTTATTTGAAATGTTTACAGAGAATTAAACACAGGGTAATTCAATATTGCCGCCGGTAAACCTATAATTGTCTTAAGATGAACAGGAGGATAAAGCCATGAAAGTATTTGATGACAAAGAACTCAATCTTGAGCAGCTCGAAAATGTTACCGGTGGCACGAGCCCCCGTTATCCCGGCACGGGCACTGGCGGAAAGATGGTCAATACAAATCCGCTCCTGAACAATATATCCACGAATCTTCCCAAGGCAAATCCGGGTCAGCCGGTCAAGCCTTTTGATGTCTGTCCCAAATGCCATTCAACGGCGGTCAGCTTTAACAGGGAAGAGAATATCTGTATGTGCCAGGACTGCGGATACATTGAGGACAGAAGCAAGTAAACATTCGGCATAGAATAAGATCCAAGGTGTCTCGCACGGGGCACCTTATTCATTTAAATCTGCGGTTAATAGGAAAAATATTTATGATCAAGAAGATTGAAAGATTTGCCTTACGTAAAACAACATGCTTCGTAGCTTCCTGCCTGCTGGTAACGGTTTGCAGCTGCACAGCGGAAACCACGCCCGCAACAACGGAAGAAAGCGTTGAGACTGTTCCAACAACTACAGCAACGACAACAACCGAAGAAACAACAACCGCGGAGATAACGGAAAGCTCTGAGATCATAGAAACAGTTGTCGGAGATCCTGAGACCATTCATAAATATGTTGAGGAGATAGTCGTGGATTACGGCTCATACGGAGAAGAGGCGGATGAGAAAGTAGATGAACTCTTATCTGAGCTTTCCTCAATAGATACAAATGCCGGAATCCGATGGGAATTGATTATGGATATTTGGCGTTCGGGTGATCTCGCTCAGCCTTTAAATTACGATGTTCTTCCGGACGGACTGCCTGATACTGACGAGCTCTGCATTGTTGTTCTGGGCTTTCAGCTCAATCCCGACGGATCAATGAAAGACGAGCTGATCAACCGTCTGACTGTTGCTTATGAAAGTGCCGTCAAATATCCGAACTCATACATCGTCTGCACAGGCGGAGGAACGGCTTATGCGAACCCGGATGCAACCGAAGCCGGCATGATGGCTCAGTGGCTTATCGATCAGGGCATAGACGAAGAACGCATAATCGTTGAGGACAATTCTCTTTCCACGGCACAGAATGCAATGTACACCTATGACATTCTGACGTCTGATTATCCTTCGGTTAAGTATATTGCAATAGTTTCAAGCGACTATCATATTGAAACAGGTGAACTGTTATTCACGGCAGAAGCAATACTGAGATCAGATGTTCCGGGAGAACAAAGAATTCAGGTCATTTCAAATGCTTCGTGGGATGCTCCGTCAGGATATCTTTCACCGATGTTCCAGGCTGGCGCATTGATAGAGCTTTCAGGCGATATGGATACTGCTTTCGATATCTATTATGATAACTATGATATTCATGAACTGCCTCCGCTGAATTAACTATCCTGCTTCAGCCTTTTTGCTTCACGGCGTTCAATGCGTCTTAATTTCTTCAGCATGGCTTCATCCTTGTCTCTTCTCAGATAGAAGACGATTACTGCAAGTCCGGAGCACAGGAGCGTAAGGATGACGCTTGCCGCCGATGCCCTGTTATAAAGATAACTGCCTGAGAATGCCTGATTCTGAACGTCAGTTTTGAAATCAGAGGTTTAGCACCCTTATCTTTACTGATATAATGAATGAGTAATTTTCAGGCCGCGGTTGATCTATAGATCAAGCTTTTGCAATGGGGAGACATAAGCAATGCCGTCAGACCACAGTACGAGTTCGCATTCAAGTTCAAGCTTCAGTTCTGATTCGGGATACAGTTCCAGTTCCAGTTACAGTTCCGGTTCGGATTTCGGATCGAGTTCTGATTATGATTCTCCGATCTTTCATTCATCATCGAGTCACGATTCCGATTCGTTTGATGATAATTCATATACCGTCGACGCAAATATCTTCAATGAAAGGTCCATGCGTACGCGTGAAGTCACGCAGTATGTGTCTCCGCCGGTAAGGAATCGGTCCAATCAGCCGTCTTTTCTGGATGAAGGTTTCGATATAACTTCTCTTATCCGAAGCACAAAACACGACTATGTTTACTGCCCGAAAAACTGGACTGATGATAAGACGGGAAAGCGTTACGAGAAGGGTTACTACGATGAGAACGGCACGTACTACAAACGTGTAATTGTAAGGAAAGGCAATGACTTAAAGACGCGTGTCGCCTGTTCATTTTGCGGTACCGAGATCAAGCTCAGGTGGAAGGAGGGAGCGCTTCCCTCATGTCCGAACTGCGGTGCTGTACTTGAGGAGGTAACACACGGTTCGCTGATAGAAGACGAGGTCAAAGATATTGCAAAGACAGTTCTCGTTCCTGCAAGCGAAGAGGATGTTGCAACGGGAAACTATACAGGAGTGATAAAGCAGAAATTAAGCACGCCGAAAGCGATCGCGATAATGGCCCTTATCGGAATATGTTTGATATTTGCCACAATTATCGCTGCTAATGCGATCTCCATCGCAGTAAGGGAAGCAAAGGAAACCAAGGTCAGCTTCGCCCAAACATATCCCGGTATCATGACAGGCACATATACAGCCAGGACCACTGCAGCTTCTTCAACTTCACAGACAACAAGGATGCGCCGTTTTCCCGGAGCCAAATTCTTTGACATCGAAGAACATGGCAGCAGCATTTATGTTGAGGAATTAGGCAGATCCTGTTATTGGCACGAATCCGGCAATTACTATGACAGCGGTACAGACTGTTACTTCTGGCTAAACACGAACGTTAATCCTCCTGTCTGGCAGTATTGGTATGAAGGCATATCATCCGACTTCGGCGATTATGGCTGGATGGAGTATGACTACGACGAAAAGTGCTGGTACATAGAGACTTCCAAGGGGAAGTGGGAAGTGCTTCCTGATGGATATGACACTTCAAATCTGTGGCACATGAAGTATCCTGTCGACGGAAGATACATGGGCCTGAACAGCATCTATGTCTACGAGATCGGAAGAACCTGTACGTTCATTAAATCAGAACATAACTACTACGATCCGGTCACGGGATGCCATTTCTATTACGACAGCTATAACCAGCCGGGCACATGGCAGTACTGGTTTGAAGACTTCAGGGAAACTGAAGGCATAGGCTGGCTTAAGTACGACACCGGTGAGAACAGCTGGTATGTCTTGAATTACGACCGCTGGTACAAGCTGCCGGATTATGTTTACAACATGGATGATCTGTGGCATATCGAAAATGCGCCGGGCTGAGCATTTAGGTAAATAAAGATAATTTGTTACATTCGGGTCCGATTTTGTTTTCATTTTCGTAACCCTTGTATTTTCTTAGGGTTATATAATCTCTTTGTAAGCAGCTTTCGGGCTGTGTTTCGTCGAGATTTTTTTATATGAAAACGGGAGAGATCTGTATGGCAGTTAAAGAATTGAATGATTACAACATTAATGATGTTCCGGAATTATTCCTCGAAAACGTTGATTCAGTCATTGTTGTTGATTCAAAGACCGACACTTACAGGGCTTTGACGCGCCGCGGCATTTTCGAGAAGTATATAGAGGAATCCGGATCCTATCACGATCTCATAGTTAAGTTATGGTTCCACATCGGCGATTCAAACAAGGAAGTTACGGAAGACTATCATGCGTTTGCAGACAGCACTGGTGATTTCGACGGCAAATACAGCTGTCGCATAAAGATCCATCTTGAGGACAGCGAGCATCCGCGCATCGCACAGATGACCGTATATCCGTTTGACGATAATCAGAAATATCTCTTAATCCTTGATGAACTCGATGAAGAGGAAATGCTTCAGGAAGCTCACACAACAAAAAAGATCAGCACGATCCAGAGCTCATATCTTTTCTCGATGTATATCGATCTCGTACAGGATACGACGAGCAGCATCAACATTACTGAGATCTCCGATAATGTCGTTAATTCACAGCTCAAGTATTCCGACTGGCGAATGATGATCGTCAACATGTTCATGCCGGAAGACCAGGAGCAGTTCCTGCGCCGTACTGATCCCGAGTATCTTAAGAAGAATTTCGCTCCGGGCAAGACATCATCTTACGATGTAATGATGCGCAATCTCGAAGGCAAATTCATCTGGGTAAAGCTTATATTCAGCCGTGCACAGACTTTTGTTGAAAGTGATTACAGATTCGTATTCATGGTTCAGGATATCGATGAGAACTCCCAGGAAACACTGTCCGCTCTGAAGAAGTATGAGGAACTAGCGATCAAGGATCCTCTCACGACAGTCTATAACCATGGCGAGATCGAGACACAGATGCACAACGCTCTGAACAGCTGCCAGAATAACGGTGATGCTGCTTCTGTCTTGATGATTGACCTTGACCATTTCAAGAATGTAAACGATACCTACGGCCACTCCGTCGGCGACACAACATTGAAACTGTTCTCCGGTTTAATGAAGGAGATGGCTGCAACTCACAATTCCATTGCGGGACGCTGGGGCGGTGAGGAATTCGTTGTTTTATGTCTCGGTAAAAACAGTAATGAAGCATCAGAAATTGCAGAAAACTTCAGAAAAGAAGTTGAAGCATATGAATTTCCTGATATCGGTCACATCACATGCTCGATCGGTGTCACCGAACTTACAAAAGACGATACTTTTGACGGAGCATTCGACCGGCTCGACAAGGCGATGTATATGTCAAAAGAGAACGGAAGGAACCAGGTCACGATCCTATAAACCACAGATTGCCGCAGGATTTAACTCTTGCGGCTTTGTTATATAATTGGTCTGTTTGAGAATTAAAAGGCCTGCAGATCAAAAATGAAAGCAAAACGGTTTTATACACATACTAAGAAAAAGACGCACGAAAAAGGAAAGCGGGTTCTGAATATCGCGCTCATTATTTTGATGATCGTGTGGTACATTGCCGCTTTTGTTATCTTGACAAGCGGTGCTGACAATGACGATATTCCCATGGTTCTTATCGGGGGCGGCATGTTCCCTGCGGGAGGCCTTATCATATCGGTTAATTCGGCGAAGTATGCATTAAAGGACCTCAAGGGATGGAGAAGGATCTTTACCAAGCCGAGGCTGCCCGAAAACGATGTGTTTTATGTTGTGAAAGATCCGTCCTATTTGCATAAGGCAATCTTTAGGGCAGTACTCAAAGAGCAGGTTCTGAACATTATCGTCATGATCGTAGTGCCGATAGTACTTATGGTCGGAAGCGGATACATTGCCCAACATGCAAGATTTAGCAGGACGCAGGGGCGTGCAGGATTCGTATTCGCATTCATACTGATATTCGGACTGCCGCTGTTTTTCTATTCTTTTACGAACTTTGTGTACAGACTCAGGGTCGTAAAACGCAGAGAGTACATTGCTTATCATGCGGTCGTCAGAGGCATGCACGACAACAGACTGACGCTGTTTAACAAATCCAAAATTCACACATTCAAATATTCAAACTGCATCGGCATGAGTGAGAAAGATGTCCACGATACTCCCGGCATAATTGTTTTTGTTCCGGATGAAGCTTACTTTTTCCCTGATGAGGTCCATCAGGTCTCAAAGAACTGATTCAAAGAAATGAAATCGTGGTCAGATAATAGCAATTATTTTTCCGTGTATTTTTATTGTTAACCGACACAAGTTTGCGAGAGTGTTGTTTAGTCAACACTCCCGTTCATTATTAGTGATTGTTAGTGTCCTTTACATGGTTTGTAATTGAGTCAACAAACAAAATACTAAACAGGAGGACAAGACAATGAAAAACACAAAGACAAATAACACAATCGAACTGAAAGCAAAGCAGATGAACAATGTAGCCGGCGGAACAGTTAACAAGGATCCCAAACCGGACAACGTAGGCTGGATCGATCAGACCATCAACGGCAAGAATTACGATGCAATTGCACAGTACATCGCAAACATCTTAAACGGTGATGATGTAAGAACAAGAGAAGTCAATGCAAACGTAGATATCTACGACTGCGAGCTTTGATTACTGATCAATATAAATTCGAAAGGAGAAATCACTATGGCTACAAACACTAACGAAATCAAAGAAAGAAAGCTTACAGTACAGGAATTAGATCAGATAGCAGGCGGACATCCTTTCGAGGATTGTTTCTGGGATGAGGATCTCTACAGGGCAGGCGTATCTTACTACAATACTGTTTTCGGAGATGACGAGTACTATATCGGTTCGACAAGAATTTCAAAGGATCTCGCCCGCCTGTTAAGAGAAAAATCCAAAAACGTATGGAGAAAATATGCGGCATCCGGAGATTATCTCAATTACGCACGTGAATGGAAAGCATTGCTTGCAAACCAATACAACATCGACTGGGACGGCCAGATTGGTACGTACAAGTTCCAGGTATGTTAAAGGAGGATACGAAAATGACAGCATATACATCAGATACGATCAGAAGCATTGAATTGGATCAGGAGAAGTTAGACAAAGTCTCAGGCGGTACATTTACCCCCAACACATACTCAAAAGACACCTATCACCAGATCGGAATCTGCACAAGCTATAACTTCATTTCTGAAGATAAATTTAAGATCATGGAAAAAGAACTGACCGAGTCACAGGCTAATGAACTCGTCGATATTGCAAGAAGACTAAGCATTATCATCAACGGCGACTATCAGGGCGCAAACAGGATCGGATATTCCGAACCGTTGTTTATACAGGCATTCAACGTGCAGTTAAATGCCAAATACGGAATCAAGTGGAACGGACAGCCCGGATACGATTACTGATACATGTCAGACATTAATTGTTTTACTCTTATCAACGAAAAAGAGGGTATCGCGCGATACCCTCTTAACTCTTGTTTGTACAGAATTTTATAAGTACGGATTACCCGGCTGTGAATATGGCTGTTGGGCATAGGGTTGTTGAGCATAAGGTTGCTGTGCAAAAGGTTGGGTTTGGTCAACGGGCTTCGGACATCCGCATTTGCCGCAGAAATTATATGCCGAAAGTGTCCAGCAGTTAGGACAGTACCATGAACTGATCGTCTGGCGCTGTCTTCCGCATTTGCCGCAGTAGTTGAGGTAATTGACTGAACCGCATGTGCATGTCCATGTGCCGACAACGTTGGGAATGTAGATCGTCTGTTCGTTTTTCTCGGGGACATCGACAATGCAGAAGTCGTTCTTGGAAGACTTTACGATAAGGACGATGGATACGGCAAACATTGCTGCCATGAAGAATATCCACAGTACAAGTGTCATACCGATAAGAGATATCTCCTGTGTTGTATTTCCGCCCATCAGGATCGCGTCGAAGATGCCGTGGAGAATGATCGGTACGAACATGGAGAGGATAATGAACAGAGCACACTTGCCCTTGTTTTTTGTAACCTGGGCATATTTTGCTTTGCTGTAGAAGAAGCCCATAAATACGCTGAAGCAGGCGTGTCCGGGAACGGATGTAAACATGCGGACAAGGCCGGTGCCTGCTCCGAATATAAATACATAGCCGATATTCTCGATCGCTGCAAAACCAAGGGAGACGAATACGGCATAGACGATCGCGTCATAGCTGTAATTGAAATGCCTGTTCTTCCATGTGATCAGGAAAAGGACCAGGAATTTGCTCAGCTCTTCAGAAGGTCCTACGACGATCATCGCGTGGAGGATGCCTCCGACCAGGGTATCTTCGGTGATGATCAGACCGCCGATCTCCTCACCGATCAAAGCGGTAACTACCGAACCTACTCCGCCGAAGAAAAGTCCGACCAGAAGACCAAACGGTTCTTTCTCCTTCTTATCGTTGAAGTAGATCATCAACAGAAGGCCGATTACTGGAATTAATGCTAAAGAAAATAACACGATGCGCTCCTTGATCCTATTAAGCCGAATTTAATGGATTTAGAATAACATTTTATAAGGGCCGTGTCACATAATTTTGATATAATATTATTTATAGCAAATTTGGACGATAAGAGGGAAAGATTAATGAAAAGAAAGCTTTCGAAGGCGGTAAAGCCCGTCAGCGTGGCTGTTATAGCATCCGTGGCCGCAGGGATACTTGCCGGCTGCAGCAGTCTCGAATATCCGAAAGAGGCAACATTCAAGTCTCCTTCAGGTGATAAAAAGGTAGTTGTAAAACAGGATTGGGTCTGCCGTCCTGATGTGTATTACGGAAAAGAATGCATTTTCGAGTACGACAGACAGGGATTCATGGAAGAAGTCGTCTGGGAAGTTGAGTGGGTATCTGAAGACGAGATCATACTCTACCTCGCAAGCCCGAGAAACAAAAAGTACGCTGACGAGAGATACACGATAGAACTGCCCGATTAAAAATACCGGCGGTCACTGGCAAGGAGCTGAGATTATGGCTAATGAGAATCGTAAAGACGCTGTTAAAGAAGTGGTCAAAGACTCCTGGAACGAACTCAAGGAAGTTGAGAAAAAGGCTTTTGTAAACAGCAGGGATCTTTTCAACCGCCTGGAACGAATCATCCCGTATAATGCGCCGTACGAGGAACCGACTCCTTTGGACATGCCTTCTCTGGATGAGCTCGAAAAGGCTGTGGAAGAGATGTATAAGAGCCTTGAAGGTGCCGACTGCCATATCGTAAAGGGACACTGCGGACTTTCAGCCGAGGGATTCGTGCCGTGTGATCTCATAAGCCCCAATGCGGAAGGAAATGCACGCTGCAACGTTCTTTTCAACGGCATAAGCGAGAGCCATTACCGCCGCGACATGAACATTCTTGTCGAAGATCTTACCTGGGCATGCTACCGCAAGTACGGCGGATGCCATTATAAATATGCAAGCAGCCTGATGAAGGCTATTAAGTCCGAGAGATGGAATAAGGAGGAATAAGAAATGCCACATTCGGGAGGCGGCGGTTCTCACAGCGGAGGTTCACACAGCAGCAGTCACTCTTCAAGGAGCCACCACTCTTCAAGCAGCGGCGGAAGCAGTTCCGGCAGTTCAAGACGCACGTCTTACACACCGTTTCCGGGCGCGAAGAGATTTCTGTATTACAAAGACAGGACTCCGCATTTTGTATATGCCAACTACGATATCCGTAAGAAAAATGTTGTTTCCATGGTGCTGGGAATAATTATTTTCTCTGCTTTTATGATCCCTGCCTTATTCGCATTGATCTATGGAACAAAACAATCAGTCAACGTTCCGAAGAAGCTGACTTATTTCGAGGACAGGGACAAGCGTCCTGAATATGTGATCGAGGATGATCTGGATGTTCTCGAGGATGAGAAAGCCTTGAAGAAATCCATGAAGGAATTCTATGAGACAACGGGTATCGTTCCTGCCGTTATCACAGTGGAAAACAGTGAGTGGAAAGCTGACTACTCGAACATGGAGCAATACGCATACGATCAATATGTCAACCGCTTCCATAGCGCTGAAGTATATGTGCTGATCGTATATTCTTCAGAGACCAAGGATGACGGTTTTGACGACTGGCATTATGAAATAATGTTAGGTGACGATACCGAGCACATCTTTACAGACAAACGGACCAGAGAATTTAACGAAGCTCTTAATAAGCGTTTTCTTGAGCGCAGTAAATATTCCGTTGATGATGCTATTGCCAAGACTCTTGACGAATACAGACCCAAGGTAATGAAGACATCGTTTGACCCGGTTTCCATAATTATTTGGGTGATCGTATTTTTCGTTTTCGCTGCCTGCGGCGCACCATTCCTGATAGTCGGCCTGAAACCCGAAAAGATACCGGAAGAATACAAGACTGCGCAGCCGTGCGATCTTACCGTGGTCTACCAGGAAGCGTGCAATTACTGCGGCGGAGTTTACATCATAGGAATGCATACGAGCTGTCCATACTGCGGTGCGGCAATCACGCCTCACCAGTATGTCAAGGACGAGCAGGGCAATGTGGTGCAGCTGATAAAATAAAGGCATCACAAGTTTTCTGATGGTTTACATAATAATAAAGAAATAACACCGGGTTGGTGGGATAATCTTAATATCTGAATTTGCGAATGGTTTTGGAAGATATTGACCCTGATCCGGAGGAATCCATGAAGAAGAAAATTGCCATATTCACGAACGGCTGGAATGACGATTATCTCGACTTTGCGATAGAGGGCGTCAGAAGGCGCGCGGCTCAAGATAATGTCGATGTATTTATCTTTCTGGATTACACATCCTACGACAAATCTCCGGACGAGATCACCGGTGAACTTAATATCCTGAATCTTCCTCAGTTTGAGGATTTTGACGGCGTGCTTCTTTTCGGAAACACGTTAAACAACGCGGGCGAGAATGCAATACTCAGAGAAAAGATCCTTGAAGCAAAGGTCCCTGCAGTCTGCCTTGAATACGAGCTTGAGGGCATTAACTGCATAAGGACAGAGAATACCAACGGCATGAGGGAACTCATGGAGCACCTCATCACCGTTCACGGCGCGAAAGACATATTCTGGGTAAGCGGCCCGGAAGACAACGACGACAGCATTGCAAGATATAACGTTCTGGTCGAAGTCATGGAAAAGCACGGCCTTAAGTTCGATCCTGCAAGATCCTTTAACGGCTACTGGAGCTATGCGATCGTTGAAGACCGGTTCCCGGCTGTCATCGCAAATATGGAAAAGCTTCCTGACGTATTCGTCTGCGCCAACGACAACATGGCGCTTGCCGTATGCACCGTTCTCGAAAAGGCCGGCATAGACGTTCCGGGCGACGTAAAGGTTACCGGATACGATAACCTCATGAGCGGCAATCACTTCTCGCCGGTTCTCACATCAGTCGACAGAGGATGGGATGAAAGAAGTTATCAGGCAGCTGACAGTCTTATCGGACTCATCAACGGAGAGCCTGATTTCGGCGATAAGATCTACGATTCAAAATTCGATCCCGGCGAGAGCTGCGGATGCTCTTTGGGAAACGACGGTCTGAAGCTTCAAAGAGACGCACGCAAAAGAGCATTCCTCATTCCTGTTGAAAGAACTATCTTCGACTGGCACCTGATCGTATTGGACGATGCCGTTGCACACGTGAAAAGCGTTGATGATATTCACGATGCTTACAAGAAGACATGGGAAGAAAACCATGTATATGAAGGCGATGATTTCTATATCTGCCTGGATCAGGATTTCGTTGATTCAATGGACGGCGAGGCATTCTGCAAAACTTCAGGCTACAGTGAGAAACTTGAAGTAATCTACGGAATGAAGGACGGCGTAACCATTCCGAGGCTGAAGGTATCAATAAATGATCTGGCCCCGTTCTATGACATGGATACAAAAGAATCCTCGGTTTACGTCATCGTTCCTCTCCATATGGGTGCGGATACCTATGGTTATTTTGTGTGCAGGAACAACCACAAGATAATCAAGGATTTCTATCTGAATTCACTGGTCAGGCACATTGCATACGGATTAGAGAGAGCTCATCAGAATATCAGGCTCGAGAATCTTAATAAATTATTAGCGGATATTTCGGTCAGGGATGAACTCACAGGCCTATATAACCGTATGGGATATGAGAAGATCGTTATTCCTTATCTGAATGAACTTAAGAGTTCCGGAAAGAAATCCGTCATAATGGTTGCCGACATCAACAAGATGAAGGAGATCAACGACAAGCACGGACATCTCATAGGAGACATGGCGATCAAGACGACCGCAAACGTAATAAAGAACACGGTTCCCGTCAGCTGGAAAGCGGTCCGTTACGGCGGCGACGAGTATGTAATCATCGGAAATTACGACGGATCGATTGATGTTCAGGCCATCAAAGACGAGATAATTGAAAAGTCCAGATCGGTTTCCGAAGAACTTAACATGCCGTTCAGACTTGGCGTCAGCGTAGGTTATGTTATTATCGATCCTGAGAATACGCTTGAGTATGAGGAATACTTCCGCATGGCTGATGAAGCGATGTACGACATGAAGCGTGAGACTCATAAGAACGATTAAATAAACGGCAGGCTATCCATGATTTTGACCAACGAAGAATTAAAGAAGATATATTTCGGCGCATACGAATTCGAAGAAAAAGAAGGCTATCTTAAAGCAAACCAGTACTCAAAGCCCCAGATGGATTATTTTATTTCCGCTCTCGAGATGTGGGCGGAAAGATGCGATGCTTCTACTGCAAAGACTTTTGAATTCACGACGGATGCATCGGAAGTGTCTTTCGACTATAAGATAACCTGGAAGTGTTCGGAGGATACCGTCGATCTTTATGTTGACGGACTCTGCCACAAGATCTTCTATATCAAGGACATGGGTGAGGAAGGCAACCTTAAGTTCACTCTTCCCGAAGGAACGCATAAAGTCGTCATCTACTTGGCTGTTGATGCAACGATGCTGATAAAGAATTTCTCGATAGATTCTTCTTACGAGGCTCCTGTTAAGAACACCAAAGTTCTCTGGCTGGGAGATTCGATCACGCAAGGTTACGGTTCGCTCCGTTCATCCGAGAGCTATGTCAGCATCACCAACAGGACTTTCGATTACGACATATTAAATCAGGGTATCGGAGGCTACATCTACGACTGCAAGTCTTTGATGAAGATGCCCGGTTATGTTCCCGATAAGATCGTAGTTGCTCACGGTACTAACCAGTACGGCGACAAGGACATGAGCGCAGTCGAGAAATACTATGAAGTGCTTACGGGAATCTACGGCACGGAGATCCCGGTATACTGCATCACGCCTATCTGGAGAGGTGATAATATCGAAGCACTTCCTGTTTTCTACACATTCTGCGAGAACGTAAAGAAGGTCGCATCCAAATATCCGAATGTCAGAATAATCGACGGATTGGATCTTGTTCCGCATCTTGAGGAATACTACACGGATAATCTTCATCCGAACCTTTTAGGCACGGAAACTTATGCTGCCAATCTCGTAAAGGAACTTAAGAAACTCGGTTTCTGATCTTATTCAGATCACTGTTTCTTCAACAAGCTTTCCTGCATCTTCAGCAGATAACGGACGCCCCCAGATGAATCCCTGAATGAAATCGCATCCGATCTCTTTCAGCGTTTCAAGCTGGTCGGGTGTTTCAACACCTTCGGAAATAACATCGAATCCCATGATATGACCGATCGAAATGATCGATGCAACATACTGTCTTGAAGATTCGCCCGTATTCATCTTGTCGATGAATGACTTGTCGATCTTAAGAAGATTTGCAGGGAATCTGTGCAGGTAACTGAGTGACGAATAGCCTGTGCCGAAATCGTCTATAGCGATCTGTATTCCGAGTTTCTTTAACTCATCGATGCAGTTAAGTGCTTTCTCGAAAGAATCGATCATGATGGATTCGGTGATCTCTATTTCGAGATGGTCGGCAGGGATTCCGCTGTCTTCAAGAAGTCCCGTGATCTCTTCAAGGAAATCGCTCTTCATGAGGTGACGTGCGGAAGCATTGATGCTGAGAGTAAGATCGGCACCGGTCTTTCTGAGCAGGTCGCCGAAGAACAGAGCAGCCTTTCTGAATACGGTTCCGTCGACTCTGTCGATAAGACCGACCTTTTCTGCTACGGGTATAAATTCGGCAGGGCTTATTACGTTGCCGAGATCATCTTTCATTCTGGCAAGAGCCTCAAAGCCGCGGAGGTTGTGATCCATGTCATACTGAGGCTGGAGATTGAAATAGATCGTCTCGTTTTCGAGTGCCGTTCTGATCATTCTCTCGATCTCGATTATATGTTCATCCCTGAAAAGTTCGGGAGTGAATCTCAATACGTGCTCGCTGCTGTTGACCTTCTTGATCTCGTTCATCGCAGCATTTGCGTGTGATACGATTGCATCAACATTATCTGCATCATTAGGGAATTCGGCATAACCGAAGCTTGCAGTTATATAAATATCACATCCGTCGATCGTCATGTACTCTGTCAGAGCATCCGCATAAAGATCGATCACTGACTTAAGATCTTCTTCGGAATCATATCTGCTGACCACGAGGAAGAACTCGTCGCCGCCGTTACGTGAGAGATACTTCTCAGAACCTGTCTTATCGCTCTCAGCAGCTGTCTTCCAGCGTGAAACTGCCTCAATGAGGACCTTGTTTCCGGCTTCGAATCCAAGCGTGTCATTAACTCTCTTGAAGTTGTTTATGTCGATCGATACGGCAGCAAACTTTTCTTTTTTGTTTATGAGATCCGTAATGTATTCCGTGCATGCAAAGCGGTTGGGAAGACCTGTGAGCGCATCGATGTAACTCATCTTCTCAAGGCGCTTGATGACTTTGTAACGTGCAATGTGTGAAGAGAGGAAGAACGTTGTAAGCTCCAGCGTTTCCTTGATGCGCATCGTGTTCTCGGTGTCGAAATTAACGGCCCAGATAAAACCGAGCAGTTCGTTGCCCTGCCTCAGAGGGAAGAGCACGACGCTCTTAACGCCTGCTTCGACGAGTGTCTTATACCATGGATTATTGATCCGGCTGACGTGCTCCATCTCTTCATCGTTCCTGACGATTATGCAGTCGCCTTCTTCGCCCAGCATGTCTTTCCATGAATTTGCGATGTTGTAGTAGCCGTTGAATTCGGTAACACGCTTGATCGTGCTGTTCGGAACGAAGTTTGATGCGAGTATCGAGAAATCCTCATCCTCGTTATTCAAAAGGAGGACTGTGCAGCCTTCAGCTTTGCAGATCGTGCGGATGTCTGAGATAACGCCGTCCATTGCTTCCTTGAGATTGTTTGCCTTATGGAGCTTGATGCAGGTCTTAAGGACATCGTTTGCTGCCTGTGAAGCATTGAATGTGTCGAGAAGAGCGCCTGCATTGTTGTTCGGGATTACGGAGTATATTAAGTAGCAGGTGTTGCCGTCTTCGTAATCCATCGGCATTGCATAGATATCGAACCAGATATCAACGTTATAGATGTGAGCGTATGTGTGAACTTCCTTTTTGTTTACTGCTGCACGCAGGCAGACATCTTCGAAGTTGACATTCGTCTGGAAATACTCTGAATAGATGAGTCCGGGTTCGAAATACTTCTCGTCGCCATCACGTTTAGCTGCAACATTGGGCTTCATTTTCAGATTGAGGAGCTTAATATACTTTTCGTTAGCAGCAACAAGACGGATATCACCATATCCGCCGTTTTCTTTTTTCTCGACTGATACGATGACCGTCGCAGAGAAAAACGAATCTGCTAAAACCTGAAAGTCCAAGGGCCTCTCCTTTCCTTACGGAAGACGCACTAAATAAACGCATTTCTTGAGATTAATTACTCTTCAATTCTATACGTATATGAGTGGCATTTCTATTCGAAAAGGCCATTGTTAATTGAATATTCACCGCAAGGAAAAGTTATTCACGCTCTATTAACTTCTAATAAAAGTTAATTTTTTACGCCGCCTAAAGCGATGCCTTCAACGATGTGCTTTGAGAAGAATGCGTACACGATGATCGGAGGCACGAATGAAGCGTATGAGTACCAGATCGTCTCGCTGCCGATGAGAGGAAGAGTCTTGACCTTCGCATCGATCAGGATAATGCTCGGCACGAAACTGTTAGTCCAGTTCGTTACAAAAGCGAATATCGCCTGAGTGGCAATGGCGGGCTTCAGCATCGGGAGGATGATCTGGTTGAAGATCCTGAATTCTCTCGCGCCGTCGAGTCTTGCCGATTCGACGATCTCCTTTGAGAAGGTGGCCTGGAGGTACATTCTCATGAAGAAAACAGTCATGGGTGCTGCGATCGTCGGCAGGATCAGCATCGAGAGTTTATTTACCATGCCGATCTTATAGACCATCTGATAGAAACCTACTGTGGCAACCGTGTTGGGGATCATCATGACGACGATGATGAACTTATCGAAAACCACCTTCAGTTTCCACTCATAAGCCGTGATGGCATAAGCTGTGAGGGCCGAGAAATAAACCGTGAAAAATGTACTCGGAATCGTTACTATCAGAGAGTTCTTTAATCCGACGAACATGCTCTCGTGGTCTCTTGTAAATCTTGCCCAGTTCTTTGCAAGATCACGGAACGGGTGCTGTGTCAGGAAATATCTTGTCGGTTCCTGCTCTATAAAGGTGCCGTAAGGCCCCGCAACTACTGTTCCTACAGTAAGTTCCTCGTAGAGCATCATTATGATGGGCCACAGGATCATAAGCGTCAGCAGGACAGACACCAAATATACGATGATCTTGAGCTTTACTTCTTTTTTCTTGAGTTCGGTATTGGTAATGGTATTCTCGCTCATGCCGCAGCTCACGCTCCTTTCTTCATGGCTTTTCGCTCCGCTCTCTTGGCCTTTCTGAGTTTGGCCTCATCCTTGTCGTAGAGCAGGATGTAGTAAACGACAGCTGCGATCGCGACGAACATTAACAGGAGCAAGACGCTCGCTGCAGATGCTCTGTCATATGCGTAGGAACCTAAAAACGCCTGATTCTGCATATACATCATCAGCGTAAGATTTCTTCTGAATGTATCAAAAGCACCGAAATAAGACGGGATCTCGTTCATGCCGAGACCGTCAACTATAGTGACAACCGTGATGAAGAACAGCATCGGCTTCATGCAGGGGAGCGTTATGCGGAAGAATGTCTGGACTCTGTTCGCACCGTCGATCTCTGCCGCTTCGAAAACCTCCACCGGTATACCCGTGATACCTGCAATGACATAGATGAAAGTAATACCGAAATGCATGAATACCGTCAGCGCGATGATGAAGAATTTTACTGACATGAAGAATTCCAGGTCTTCCGGCATGATGCCGAATCCGTCCATTGCAAAAGCTGCTGCAGTCATTCCGACAAATGTTGCGATGCCTGATAACAGATATCCTCCGACAGAAACCGTTGTTCCTTCAACGAGCTTCGGGAAAAAGAATGCTGTCTTATAGATCGCTCTGCCCTTGATCCTTAATCTGCGGTCAGTGATGGTTGCCGCGAGCCAGAAGGCCAGGATCCATTCGGGAATAAAAGATGCGATGAAGAAGAATACCGTATTCTTGAACGCGTCCTTAAATGAAACGGAACTTAAGATCTCGGTAAAGTTCTTGAAAAGAGGCTTGCCGATCAGTGGCAGGAACTCCGGATTGGTATTTCCGGCGTGTTTTAAGTAACAGAATGAATAGTAAAAGGTACTTGCCAGCGGCCAGAAATGGAATATCAGGAATGCAATAATGAAGGGGATCGAGAAGATATATCCCCACTTTGTGTATTTTTTATTGAGTTGCATTTTCTTTCCCATAACACCCCGTTTTGCGGCTCATGGCCGCTGCCGTTCTATTATCCCAAAATAAAAGGCACGTTTATCGCATGTTTAGAGTAACATACTCGGTATATCCCTTCAATGAAAAATCATATTGTTCATTTACCAGTTTAACAGATATAATAATCTCGTATTTTAATGCAGGACTTTTATCAAGGTCCGTCGCTTATGGGGTTTTATGGAAAAAAGATACAGTCTGAGAACCGTTATTTGCGGGCATCGTGTATTTCCTGCTGATTAGAGACAGGGGTGCAGCAGATGTTTGAATTACTGGGAATTCCAATCTGGAGAGTTTTAGACAGGATCGTCTGTTTCCTGTTTGTCTGCGTTCTGGTAATCGGCGCGAAAAACAAGTTCTTCAAAAAGAACCAGTTCAATGATGATTTCACGAGCCTTGAAGTAATGAAATCCATCCGCGGATTTGCCGCAATGGGCGTCATCCTTCACCACATTTCACAGGAATATACATTCCAGGAATCAGGCGTGTTGACGCCGTTCGTAAATGCCGGCGCTTATTTCGTAGCGATTTTCTTCTTCTGTTCGGGTTACGGTCTTATCAAGAGCTTCGACAGCAAGAAGGATTATCTTAACGGCTTTATTAAGAAGAGGATCGTAAAGTCGATCGTGGTTCCTTTCTACGTCGACGTCATTTTGTACGGTCTTTTCATGTTCCTTGTTAAAATCCCTCTCGAAAAGGTTCAGTGGGTCACGAATTTCCTCGGCATCACCATGATGAATACGTATGCATGGTTCCCGATCGTACTGGCGCTTCTGTATCTTGTATTCTTCCTTTGCTTCCGTTTCATCAGTAACCGTAAGGTCTGCTTTGCAATTATCCTTATCTTCATGATCGCTCTCGGAATCGGCACATGCATCAACGGCCACTTCGCATGGTGGGCAGGCCCTGCAAACTGGTGGATGGACGACAATTTCTGGGAAACATCATTCAAGTGGTGGATGGACGAGAAGATCTTCTGGTTCCACGGCGAATGGTGGGTCAATTCGGCTCCGGCATTCCTCACGGGACTTATTTTCGCGACCTACGAGCAGAAGATCGTTCCTTTCTTCAAGAAAAATTACGGACGCAAGTTCTTTATCCTGCTCCTCATCACGCTCGGCCTTTACGGTCTCAACCAGTACGGACAGTCTCATTTCGGTTACTGGACAGAGTTCAACATGCAGGGACCCGAGATCGGAAACAAGATCGTGACATACTTCTGCCAGATCCCTCTGATGTTCGTTTTCCCGTTCACTGTATTCATCTTTCTGATGAAATACCATGTAAGCAACCCGGTAACCAGATTCTTCGGCAAGTATTCGCTGCATACGTATCTCATGAACCTCTGCGCGCTTACAACGCTGAGATTCCTTTCATATAACTTCGAAGATTCACCGTTCTATCTGGGCGGCATTTACAACAACCTCCTGGCATATGCGATCGGAGTCATTATCCTGACAGTCCTTCTCGGTGTTGCCGAGCAGAAGATCACCGACAAGGTCCAGGCGCTCCTGTTTACCGGGAGACAGAGGCAGAAGGTAGTTTATTCTACTGCTCCCAGGTTCATGGATGACGACGCTCTGAAGCAGATCAGGAAGGAAGAGCAGCTGAAAGAAAAAGAGGCTTCAGAACGAAAATCATTTGAACCCGAAAAAGACGCCGAAAAGGCTCCCGGGGAGACAAAGAAGGCACCTGAATTAGCAAGATCTGTAAAAAAAGCACAATCTGTCAAATCGAAGGGCAAAAAGAAGTAACCTCGCCGGAAACCCGTTAAACAACGTGATTTAACACTGTTACATCAGATTTTTGACCAAAATCTGAGGTGACGGATAGTGCTATTTTCACCTGAAATAAATATCACGTAATTTTGATTAAAATCAAATTCATATCTGTGGTCAGACTCCAAAGAGTTGCTATATAATGTTTACGCAATCTGTGAAGTGAGGAAGCTAACACATATGGCTAACATCGACGCTCTTAGAGATAAGATACTTAAATTAGGTTCAAAGCAGAAAATCGCAGCAGTGCTCAAGTACATCGACAACGACAACGACGACATCAGAATGGCAACAGCCATGGCTCTGGGCATGATCCCCACATATGAGTCAGGAATGGGCCTTATCGAGCTTTTGCGCGATCCCTCTCCTTTTGTAAGAGCTACAGCAGCAAACTCAGCTGCAGAGATCCACGCAAAGAACTGCGAAGAATACTTAAGAAAACTCGCATTTGCCGATCCGGATCCCAATGCAAAGGCTGCAGCTAAGAGAGCTTTTGAACAGCTTAAGGACAACGTAATCACTTACTGATCCGCCAATTAATTGAATTCCTAAATGACCCGGAACGATCACTCCGGGTCTTTTTTCTTTATTTTCTGACAAGATTCTGACCTTAACGATTGGTATAATCCCAAGTGCAGAGTTTTATAAACACTAAGGGGATAAATTTCATGATCAAAAACATCGTGCTCGACATGGGAAACGTCCTTCTGGATTACAATCCGGAATTCGTTATGGACACGTTCTGCCCTGATGAAGAGTCGAAAGACATCATAAGAAGAGAGCTTTTCGACGCTCCCGAGTGGGTAATGGCCGACAGGGGAGACATCAAGGACAAGGACAGATTTGACCTCGTTAAGTCCAGAGTGCCCGAAAAATACCACGAAGCACTCAAGAACTGCGCCGACAGATGGGACATCTGCATGGATCCGCTTCCCGGAGCCGAGGATTTCTGCAGATATGTGAGAGATCACGGCTACAAGGTTTACGTCCTTTCCAACGCAAGCGACCTGTTCTACACGTATTTCCCGAAGTTCCTGCCCTTGGATTTCTTCGACGGAGTTTTCGTATCGGCAGACCACCACATGGTCAAGCCCGATGTTGAGATCTACAAGGCATTTCTTGACGAATACGGACTTAAGGCTGACGAATGCCTGTTCATCGATGACAGGAAGGTCAACATCGAAGGCGCTAAAAAGGCCGGACTCAATACCTTTCAGTTCATGGGTGACCACAAAGAGATTATCAAGTATTTAGAATAACGGAGCATATCATGTCCAGATCAGACACATATCCTGATTACAGCAACTGCATAGCAAATATCCCGAATTCCGTTCTGAAATACTTCGGTGCAGAGCCTGCAGGCGGCACATTAAAGCTTCTGGACGGATATCTTGAGGATGAATATAAAAACGTTATCGTTATGGTCCTTGACGGCATGGGCAGTTCCGTCCTTGTCTGGAATGCAGACCGCGAAAAGTCTTTCTATCAGCACCAGGTCGGCTCAATCCATTCTGTATTTCCTTCAGCTACCGTTCCTGCGACCACGTCTCTCATGACCGGCCTTCAGCCTTGCGAACACGCATGGATTGGCTGGGATGTCTACTACAAAGAGTTAGATGAGATAGTAACAGTTTTCTCAAATACCATTCAGGGACAGGATAAGCCCGCTGCAGATTACCATGTTGCAGGCACATTGACGCCTTATAAGAGCGTTTTCGACAGGCTTAATGAAGCAGGCGTGCAGAACTACTGTCTGTCTCCCTTTGCAGAGATGAAGGTAAACAGCGTTCAGGAGATGCTGGATAAAGCAAAGGAGCTTTGCGAAAAGCCCGGCCGCAAGTACATCTATGCATACTGGCCTTCGCCGGACGATCTGCTCCACGAGTTCGGCGGTGCAAACGAGCAGTGCGATAAGATCAAAGACTTCATAACCGATGTTGAGAGCAGGGTCGCCGAGTTTACGCGTGAGATGAAGGATACGCTCCTTGTAATCACCGCTGACCACGGCCACGTCACAACGAAAGTATCGCAGCTCGAAGATTATCCCGAACTGATCGCCACCTTTGAAAGAATGCCTGCTATCGAGCCGAGGCTTGCGACGTTCTTCATTAAGAAGGGCATGAAAAGAGAATTCACAAAGCTCTTTACCGACATTTACGGAGACAGCTTTGAACTTTATACAAAAGAAGGAGCGCTGAGTAAAAATCTCTTCGGAACAGGCAAAGTTCATGAGAAATTCAGGGACATGCTCGGTGACTATATTGCCGTTGCAACGGACGACATAACGCTCGTTCATACGGTAAAGGCCGATTGGGCATCTGCACACGGCGGCATGTACCAGTCTGAGATGAGGGTGCCTGTTCTGATCTTCAAGGACTTTTTCTTCCTCGGAACCGACGTTGATTCCTATATCGACGAAGCTTTGAGCAGGCTTAAGAAAAAGTATCCGTGGGCAGATAAGTCCCTGATGGACAAGCATTACCGCTATGTGATCGAGGAAAAAGACGGACAGCAGAAGTTCCTGCAGTACTATTCCTGGGACGACGGTACATGCAAGCAGTACGATGAAAACTGGGACGGAGAGCTTTTTATCGAGAGGATAATCACTGACCAGGAATCTACGATACAAGGAGCAAATGAGATAAAGAAAGTTTTTGACGTCAGACCTGATTACGGTGTTGACTGTCACGGCTGGTGCCTTGAGCGTTTCGAATTCAGATCGCATATTCTCGGAGGTTATTCCGCATTCGTACAGGCAGGCGACCGCACTACCGGCGGATCACGCGAGTTCTTCTTCACGCCCGAACAGATGAGCGGAACATTCGATGAATTTTTGGACAGCAACAAAGAACTCCTGTCAGGACATTTTGGACTTGACCGCGATTACATGAAAGATTTCAAGGGCCTTAAGGAATTTCTGGGTTTCGAGAAGTAAGATCTTTAAGAAAGGCATGAGCATGAATTCCATGCGCGAATGGCATTCTGTTTCGGACCTTTAGGCGGGCAGATAGAGTTCTTCAAAGAGGGTTAATACCCAAACAAAAAGCAGCGTCACTTATGGCGCTGCTTTTGATCTGCATTGAATTTTCTTATTGTCTGCTGGCCTTTTTCTTTTCGCACTCAGGACATTTTGTCATAGGCGTTAAGGAAAGAACTGACTCTTTTTTGTATCCGCACTTGGAGCAGATATAAACATATTTGGAAAAGACGCTGCCCATCGTTGTGCTTACGAGCCATGTGCCGTCGGAATCGTCTACTTCAGGCTCCGGTTCGGGCTCAGGTTCTTCAGCGATAGCGTTCTCGACTGCTTCGATCAGAGGAGTCTCTTTTTCTTCAATGGGAGTGGGCTCAGCCTGAATCATGATGGTCTCTTCATCAAACCATGTTCTGGGCTTGGGCTCTTCAAATGCGCACTTGGTAACATAGAAAGGACAATCTGCACAGTCATCCTTATTAACGCATAGTCTGTATATGCCTCGTAATAATTGATCAACCCGTTGATCTCTGCTGTCTATACTCATATATGAACTCCTTAAGCAACATTTATAGTTGACGGGCATTTGCCCGGAGTGTTAATCAAGTGTAGTTATTTAGGGCTTCTCATTCTTTTTCTAACGTGATTATATCACGGCAGAAAAGCAATTTGTACCAAACGGGGCCTTTATACATATCAGTATTTAAGAGTATCAATGATATAATTGATAAATGTCGGATAATTGACAAAAAGTCAGTTAGAAAATACAATCCTCTTGTATATGAAAATAAAGCGGATTTGAGACTATTCATACATTCCGAGAAAGAGAAAGGGTAACAACATGAGCACGATGGAAAGAACGTTCAGCAGCGGTGAAGTCATTATCAAGGAAGGCGATTCCGGTAATACATTCTTCCAGCTTTTAGAGGGTAATGTAGGAGTTTACAACAATTACGGTCAGGAAGATCAGGTACAGATCGCAATTCTCGAACCCGGTGTATATTTCGGCGAGATGGCAGTTATCGAATCTTATCCCCGCAGCAGCACGGTTGTTGCTGAAGGCGATGTAAGAGTAATTGAGATCGCTGCAGAAGAGCTTAACGAGTACATCACTCAGAACCCAGACAAGATCCTCGACATCATCAAGGTTCTCGGCAACAGACTCAAGACAATGACTGATGACTACAACGAGATCAAGAAGGTTCTTGACGGTGTCCGCAAAGAGAATTCCAAGAACAACTATGCAAGCTTCTTCGCTTCAATGACTAAGCAGTCCATCTATCTTTCAGCTAAGAACTTCAGACTTGAGAAACCCAGCGCAGAAGCTCTCCGTGAAGCAGCTGATGCAGTATCCAGAAAGGGTACAAGCGGTGAGACATATCCTTACGGCACAATCATCTTCAAGCAGGGTGAGCCCGGTAAGTGCATGTACATCGTTCACTCCGGCAGCGTTTGCATCTACAGCAACTACGGCGCAGACAACGAGATCAGGCTCTCAGAAGTTAAGCCTGTTGCATGCTTCGGTGAGATGGGCATGATCACACAGGAGCCCCGTACGGCTACAGCTGTTGTTGAGAGCAACGACACACAGGTCGAGATCATCTATCCCGAAGAACTCGAGAACCTCTTCAAGGCTTGTCCTGAGAAGATCGACATGATCCTCAAGAACCTTTCATACCGTTTGAGAGTAATCACATACGAGTACTGCAAGGCTTGCAAGGAGATCTACGATAATACTGAAAGAGAAGAAGAGTATTAATCTCCAAATTC
>JAEEGL015890204.1_pt1 | contig 29579 bp, 25 predicted proteins | sample 9134231 | NCBI WGS metagenome assembly JAEEGL01 (sample SAMN16246548, study PRJNA631951) | gut metagenome | biome: gut microbiome; feature: rumen; material: fiber-attached | host: Bos | place: Iran: Karaj | collected 2018-10
AATTAGGAATTAGGAATTAGGAATTAGAAATTAGGAATTAGAAATTAGAAATTAGGAATTAGGAATTAGGAATTTAGTTAGAAGTTAGCAGTTTTTCTAAAGCTTCTAGTGCTTCTACTGCTTCTAGTGCTTCTACTGCTTCTAGTGCTTCTACTGCTTCTAGTGCTTCTAGTGCTTCTAGAGCCTCTAGAGCTTCTAGACAAATTCCTAATTCCTAATTCCTAATTTCTAATTCCAAAATTTCCCAATTCCTAATTTTTTCGCGAATTGAGACTCGTCGATTTGCTTAAACTGGACAAATATATATATTATTGGACAATACTATTTACCATTCGGGCCTGCTCTCCCCTTTTGGAGAGAGTATGTCTGCGTGTGTGACGATCCCCCAACAAGGAAATGAAAGCATGGTAACAATCAGACTTCGCAGAACCGGCAAGCGCAATGCGGCTTGCCATCGTATCGTTGTGGCGGACTCCCGCAGTCCCCGTGACGGACGTTTCATTGAGATCATCGGCGTCTACGACCCCCGTCACAATTCCGAAAAGATTGATCTGGAACGGGTTGACTACTGGATTCCCCGCGGCGCCCAGCCCAGCGAGACCGTCAGCGCCATCATCAAGCGCGCCCGTGCCGCCGCTCAGGCTGCCCCGGCCGCCGAAAAGCCGGCAGAGGCCTGATTCCTCCACGGGAGCATCACATGGCATTCTCCTTTATCAAGAAATTCTTCCCGGGTTCGGAGAGCGACAAAGCCGACGCGGAGGGCGTGACCGCCGCCGCGGAGGCGGAAGCGGAGTCCGTCCAGCCGGAGGAGAAGGGGGAAGTCCCCTCTTCCGAAGCGGATCTTGAAGGGTTTGTCCTGTATGTGACGCGGGCTCTTGTCGACAATCCGGATGCGGTGAGCGTGGAGACCGTCGCCCAAGACAAAGGCGACGTCATTCAGGTCACCTGCGTCAAGACGGACATCGGGAAGATCATTGGCAAGAACGGCAAGACCATCGCCGCCATCCGCGCCCTGGTCAGCGGGGCGGGCATCCGCCTTGGCCGCCATGTCAATGTGGAAGTCATGGACTGAAGAGTCCGATGCCCCTGTTGCATATCGACATCGTCAGCCTGTTCCCCCGCATCTGCGAGGGGCCTCTTCAGGAGTCGATCTTGGGAAGGGCCTGCCGTGAAGGCAAGGTACAGGTTGACTTGATCAATTTGAGAGACTACGCCATTGACCGCCGCGGGACGGTCGATGACAGTCCATACGGCGGCGGCGCCGGCATGGTTCTTCGTGCCGAACCGCTGTTTGCCTGTGTGGAGGAGCTGGCGGACGCCGAGGCATACACCGTGCTGATGACGCCCCAAGGCGCCCCTTTCACGCAGGCCACCGCCAGACGGCTTGCATCGAAATCTCACATCGTCATGGTCTGCGGCCATTACGAGGGGGTTGACGAGCGGGCCAGGCAGTGCCTTTTCGACGAGGAGATCTCCCTGGGGGATTTCGTTCTGACCAACGGAGCCATCGCCGCCGTGGTGGTGGTGGATGCGGTGGTCAGGCTGTTGCCTGGAGTTCTGGGCAGCGACGAATCGTCGGTGGATGAGTCTTTTGGAAGAGATTCCTTATTGGAATATCCTCAATATACACACCCGGAGGTGTTCCGGGGCATGCGAGTTCCTGATGTGCTCCTGTCAGGAAACCATGGCGAAATAGCAAAATGGCGGCAGGAGCAACGTCTGGTCCGAACGGCGGGGCGGCGCCCCGACCTGCTGGTTCGGTTAAGAGAGACAGGTGAAAACGATGGCAACAGAAACGAAGAAAATCACAATTGAAGAGCTGCGCCGCGAAAATCTGAAGACGGACATTCCGGAGTTCGCCGTGGGCGACACTCTGGAAGTCGGCGTGAAGATCATTGAAGGCGGCAAAGAGCGTATTCAGGCCTTTACGGGCACGGTGATTGCCCGTTCCGGCGGCGGCATCTCCGAGACCGTGACCCTGCGCCGCGTCTCCCATGGACAGGGCGTGGAGCGCATCTTCCCGATTCATTCCCCCCGCATCGCCAGCATGAAGCGGACCCGTCAGGGCCGCGTGCGCCGCGCGAAGCTCTACTATCTGCGGGACCAGGTGGGCAACGCCGCCCGCATCAAGGAGAAGCGCCTCCACTAATCGCTCCTTTCCCCTGTCGGATGGGGAATCTGGCCGTGGCCGCGCCTCCGCATGGATGAACGGACGTAGTCCCGTTCCTATGACGGCAGCCAGGCTGCGGTCGCCGTTTGCATCGATGTCACAGGGGGAAGGAGAGTCGTCTCCTTCCCCCGCTTTGTTTTCTCCCACGGGGTTTGAGCCCTTGGGATGTTTGATGTTTTGAGGTTGTCCGGTCATCGTCCGCCTCCTGATTTGCCATGCCCGCTTCTTCCGCCGCCACCGCCAAACCCCGCCATTCGACCACAGAAACCCTTGCGGCCGAGATGTTTGCGTATGAGACGGCGTATCGGGAAGAGCATCCAGGCTGCCGCATCGCCGGCGTGGACGAGGCTGGTCGGGGGCCCCTGGCCGGCCCTGTGGTGGCCGCCGCCGTCATCCTTCCGGCCGATGGAAGCTTCACCCTGCCCGTCGCCGACTCCAAAGCGCTGACGGCCGCCCGGCGGGAAGAGCTCTTCGCCGCCCTCCATGAGGAGCCAGGCGTCCTCATCGGCGTCGCCATACGGGACGCCGCCTGCATCGACCGCATCAACATCCTGCGGGCCACCCATGAGGCCATGCGGGAGGCGGTGCGGAGCCTTTCCCCGCTGCCTGACGCGGCGTTTGTGGACGGGCTGGCCGTGCGGGACTTTCCCGTGGAGGCCCGCTTCATCGTGAAAGGGGATGCCCACTCCGCCAGCATCGCGGCCGCCAGCATCATCGCCAAAGTCACCCGAGACCATATCATGGAGGAACTGGACCGCCAATATCCGCTCTACGGCTTCGCCATCCACAAAGGATATGGGACGGCGGAGCATCTCCGGGCCCTGGAGGAACATGGCCCCTGCCCCGTCCACCGCATGACCTTCGGTCCCGTGGCCCGCATCCTCCATCCCCCCATGCAACAGCCGACGTTCCTCTAGACACGTTTCCGTTTTCCATCATGAGAGAATGCATTTCCTTTCAAATTCATTCACCATTCAGCAAGGCCCCGGTGTCGCTGGAGCTGCGGCCGGAGCCTGTGGGCATCGTTCGTCGACTGGCCTCCCACGGCCATGAGGCCTACATCGTCGGCGGCGCCATCCGTGACCTGCTTTTGGGGCTTCAGCCAAAGGACTACGATATCACCACCTCCGCCTCGCCGGAGCAGATCCGCAAGATTTTCGGCCGCGGCGCCTGCCACATCATCGGCCGCCGCTTCCGCCTCGCGCAAGTGTTCGCGGGAGACGACATCTATGAAGTCAGCACCTTCCGTCGGGAGCCCAGCGCCGAAGAGCGGAAAGGTCGCTATGACGACGACGGCGTCATGATCTGGAACGACAACGCCTACGGCACCTTGGAGGACGATGCCAAACGGCGGGACTTCACCGTCAATGCCCTCTATCTGGACTGCGTCGGCTCCCAAGGCATTTTGGACTACTGCCACGGCCTCCAGGACCTGAAGGACGGCATCGTCCGTTCCATCGGGGCCCCCAACCTCCGCATCGAGGAGGACCCCGTTCGTCTCATCCGTGCATTGAAACTCGTTGGGCAATATGGATTTACATTGACGCCGGAACTGGATCGCGCCATCCGTTCCCACGTGGCCCTGATCCGCAACGCCTCCGCCTCACGGCTCTTTGAGGAGCTGCTCAAGATCTTCTTCACGGGCAAATCGGCCTCCATTCTCCAGGTCATGCACGACTACGGCCTGCTGGAGCATTTCTGGCCCTATGCCGCACGGCAATGGCGGACGGAAGCCGGCCAGGCCATGCAAACGCTTCTCGCTCTAAGAGATGCCTATATGGCCGAGCCCGGTCATTCCATGTCCAAGGCCTGGGCGCTGGCCGTCCCCACCCTGCCCTATGTCATGGAAGCCCTTTCCGGCTCCCTGACGCTTTGGGAACCCACGGATCCCGTCGCCAAACTTCAGACCGTCACGGAAATCCTCCATCTGGTCTATGGCGGCTACAACCTCCCCCGCTTTCTCATGCTGCGCATGAGGGAATTTCTGCTCATGCTTCCCGATTTGGCCTCTTCGAAGACCGCATCGCGCTGGTTTCATCATAAAGAGTGGAAATATGCGCGTTTAAGTTATATTTTATTGTCGAAATGCTTTCAATGGGACCCCAAGCCCCTTGAGGCACTTCCGACGCCGGAGGAGGCCGCCCTCCTCCAGCCCGCTCCCGCCCCCCGTCGGCGGAGACGCCGCCCCCGTCGCCGCTTCTCCCGCAAAACCGCCCCTTCAACCCCCATCACCGCATCCCACGAGCAGGACAGCCAGCCATGAATTCCACCGCCGTCAAAATGCTGAAGATCTGGATTCCCGTCATTGTCGTCGTCATCCATCTGATGTTCTTCTCGTTCCTGTTGGGCAAACACCAAAAGTCCCGTCCCAAGGAGCCGACGCCGACAGAAGTGGGCACAGCAGTCAACAACGCCCCGTCGACGATGGAGCCCTCCCTCGCCACGCCAGCGGGAGGCGACGCCGATGTGTCCCTGCCCGTCCCCGCGCCGCCGCCGCCCGCCCCCAAGAGCTTGGTTCCCGCCATAACTCCCTTCAGCGCAAGCTATTTTGCCAATGACATCCGCCCGCTCCCCCAACAGCTGGGCACCCTTGTGCAGAACTGCAAGGGCGGCATCGCCATTGATCTGACCAGCCGGAAGATCCATTGGGAGAAAGCCGGAACCACGGCCCAGCCCATCGCCTCCATCACCAAAATGATGACCGTTCTGGAAGTGGCCGAGTTCATCGACAAGTCGCAGGGAAGCCTGAATTTGGAGACACCTGTGAAAGTCACCGCCGCCGCCTCAAAAATCGGGGGCCGCCAGGTTTGGCTGGATCCGCGGGAGACCTTCACCATCAACGAGTTGCTTAAATGCACGCTCATCCGCAGCGCCAACGACTGCGCCTATCTGCTGGCCGAATTCTTGGGGGGCTCCGAACAGGCCTTCGTCCAAGTCATGTCCAGCCGCGCCAAAGAGCTTGGCTGCCAGAACTTTGTCTTCCACAACGCCCACGGCCTGCCCACCGGCAATCAGGAGAACATGGGAACCCCCTTGGAAATCGCCTATCTCTCTAGCATTCTGTTGGATATACCCGCCATCACCCGCTGGAGCAGCGTCCGCCACGACACCATCCGCGAGAACACCAAGCCCTTCAATCTGGACAGCACAAACCATCTTCTGGGCACCTGCCCAGGCGTCAACGGCATGAAGACGGGCTTCACCAACAAGGCAGGCTACTGCCTCTGCGCCACCTGCGAACGGAACAGCCGCCGAGTCGTGGTGGTCATCTTGGGCTGCGAAAAGGGCACCATCCGCGACAATATCGCCCGCCAGCTCATTGACTGGGTCTATACCTTATAATATAGTAACGATTCCGAATCTGCGCCTTCTATGGACTCCTGCCCCACGGCATTGCCGCCATGAGGCAATATCATGTCCATTGTTCCGTTATATGTCTGTCCTCGGCATTGGATGGTCCTGTCGGCCACCCTTCATCGCCATGGTATCATTCCCTTCCCACCGAAAGGAGCCGCATCATGATGAAACGAATCCTTGGGGCATTTCTCTGCCTCGGCTTGACCACGCTGTTCGCCGACCTGCCCAACTCACCTGCTGTCAAAGCGGCCATCCTCCCCAATGCCTCCATGATTGTCTGGAGCAATGACGCGGAGGCCGCGAAAACCGCCATCAAAGCCAAGCTTGACGAGTTTTCGGAGACCCTCAACAACAATCCCGCCGCCCTGGCCTTCAGCATGACGCGGCAGGAAAACGTCAACGACCTCATCAAGAATGGCAACAAGCTTGAAGAGTCGTTGGGCATCAAGAAGGGGGATGTCTCCTGCTGGATGGCGTCCGCGAATCTGAACAACATCCAGGCCATTGAAAAAGACCAGATCTTCAACAATCTGGATTTCACCTTCATCCTTGAGCTCAATGAACCCAAACTGAAGATGGAGACCCTGAAAGACGTCATTGAGAAGACTCTGACCGAAAAGGGCAAGGCCGTCACCCTCACCGTGAAGGAGCTGGCCGGTGTTCCCACCCTGTACATCAGCGGCGAAGAGATTCCGGAGTGCAACGTCGCCCTTCCGCAAGACGGCAAATGTCTCGTGTTTGGTCGGGAAAGCATTGTGAAAGAAGCCCTTGAACGCATTGCCGCCGGCACCGCCACGCCGCTTACCCCCGCCCTTCAGGATTGTCAGAAACAGCTCTCTGAGAAGAACATAGGCGGATTGCTCTTCGCCCTGCCCCCCGCCATGCAGGCGGCCATCAAAAAGCAAGCCACTATGGCGGAGGGCGAGGAGCCCAATCCCATGAAGATGGCTCTCGAACCCTTCGGCCGCGCCATTGGAATCGTGCTTGACATCTCGGCGGACGACAATCTCGGCGTGTCCATCGGCGTTCTCATGGACAGCCCGATGGACGCCAACGTCGGCAAGGCCGGCGTCGTCGACAACATGGCTCTCCCCTTGGTCAAGCAGCTGCTCAACCAGGCGGTCACCGGAAAGACGCTGCCCATGGCGGACACCATCAAATCTGCGGCCAAAGACCGTTTCCTCTCCATTGACATGCTCATCTCTCCCACGGACTTGAGCGTTCTTGGCAACGCCCTCAAAGAGCGTCAGGCGTTCGACGAGCTGATGAACGCGGAATAAGACGTGATCCAATCGGCGCGGGGTAAATCTCCGCGCCTTTTTTGCATCTATTGCATATGTAACATATTCAGCACAAAGTATTTAGAGCATTTTTCCTTCCTTGTTTTCCTCGCCTCCTTAGGGAAAAGACCAAAACGCAATACCTTTCACGAGATTTCCATGCACCGCTCCCTCCTGCCCCTCTGCGTCCTCGCCTGCCTTCTTTCCTTATGCATTCTGGCAGATGAATTTACCGTGCCGGCCATCACCCGTCCGCCAGTCATGGACGGCGTTCTCTCGCCAGGGGAATGGGATGAGGCGCTGGTCATCTCCGGCGTGGGCAATCCCGTCGATCAGCGCATCGCGCAATTCCACATCTGCTTCGACGACAGCCATGTCTACGTCGCCTTCCTTTCCGAAACGCCTCCCAAGGGGAAACTGGCGTACCGCGGCGGCAATCTCGTATTGGACGACTCCATCGAACTGTGGTTCATGCCGCCGCTGGAGCCCCGCCGCGAAAGTTCCCTTGCCTTCGGCCAGTTTCAATACATCACCAACGCAAAGGGCGACGAGCTGCTCAACCACCACAATCCAGGCTATGGGCTGGCCACCCGCCCGTGGCGTTGCCCGCAATATGTTCATGCCCAGAGCATTGCCAATGACCAATGGACGGTGGAGCTCGCCTTTCCCGCTGGCGCATTCGGCTTGAAAACCATTCCGGACTCTGATTGGAAAATCCTGCCAGTACGCAACTTCCGCACTTCTCCAGAGGGGCAGTATCCCTTTACGACCCATGGCCATATTGGCATGTTCAGCGATGTGGACGCCTACGCCACCTTCCATTTCCGCCGCGGCCTTCCCGCCGTCCGGCAGACCTATCCAGAGGGAAGCCGTCAGCCCCTCGCCTTCCAACTGGCCGCCGCCCCCAACGCCACCGCGGTTCCTCCGCTGACGGCTTCCGTGGCCCATGCCGCCGGCGCAATGTCGGATTCGGAACTGAACGCCTGGCTGGACGCTCCGCAGACGGCCAACGAGGCCGCCCTCACCGCGCCGCTGCCGCTGGAAATGAAGCCTGCCCCCGATCTGGCCAGCACCACGGCCATCTGCATTCGGGAGCCCCAAGGCACCGTCCTCTTTGAACGGCACTTCGCCACCACGCCCGCCAAAGAGCGACTTTGGTTCACGCCAGAGGCCTATGTCGTGAAGGAGGACGATTTCGAGCAGGCCACCCCATCCGATGACATCGAAGAGGGACGGACAGCCGGCAGCCAGGCCCGGCATTTTACAAAAATCTCTAACATGCTTGAATTCAATAACTTACAATTTCCAGTGCCGGGCAACATCTCCTTCTGGGCCAAACAGGACGAAACCCCCGTCGAAAACTACCGCCGCTTCTACACCATTCAACAGCCCAATGAAGGCTATTTGGGATTCCAGACGCTGCCCTCCGGTCATTTCCACCTCTTCTTCCATGACTATGCGGTGGAGCCGCGCGTTGATTTCCTTTCCATGCCACGGCAAAAGGCGGGAGCATGGGTCCACTATTCCATCAACCTGCGTCCCAACAGTTTCGAATTTTACGTCAATGGCCTGAAAGACATGGAGGGCAAGCTGCCCATGACCCTGAGAAACCTCCGGGACCTCAGTCTCGGCGGCGATTTCAGCGGAGTGACCATGGACGAATTTGCGGTGTACTCCCGCTGTCTGACCAAAGAGGAGATCAAGGCTCTGGCCCAAGGGCAGACTCCCGTCACGGGCACGTTGGCCTATTATCCGTCCCTGAACGCCGTGGTGGCCGACCTGGCCGTGAATCCGCAGCGGGTCGCCGCAACGGATTTGGAGCTGCGCGTCAGCGATGCATCGGGCAAGGAGATGGCCCGTGCCACTCTGTCTCTAGCATCCGGCTATGTATCTGCATCCCAAGGAGATACGCTAATTCTGCTCCATGAGAAGGCCACGCTGCTGCAAGTGCCGCCGGAAGGGGACTACCGAGTCGGCGTCTATGCCAAAGAGACGGACTCGCTTCTTCTGGAGGGCGAGTTCGTGGTTCGACACTATGAATGGGAGCACAATCGTCTCGGCCTTTCGGACCGTCTGCTGCCCGGCTTCACTCCCCTGCGGCGCAACGGCAACACCCTTTCCTGCGTGCTGCGGGACATGACCTTGGCCTCCAACGGCCTTCCAAATCGCATTATCTCCTTGGGAGAGAACATCTTAGCAAATCCCATCACCCTTACGCTGCAGCAAGGGGAGCAATGCCGCCCCCTCGGCGACGGCCAGCTTACATTCCACAGCGAAACGGACACCGCCATAGACTACACCGCCGAGGCCGACGGCTTCACCCTCCATGGCCACATGGAACAGGACGGGCTGCTACGGCTGGACATTCACTTCCCCGATGCTCTGGAAGCGGACACCGTCACCATGGACATTCCCCTCAAGAAGGAATTCGCCGTCCTTTTCCATGCCGTGGGAGATGGCATCCGCGTAAATCCCGCCGATCAGATGCCCGCCGGCCAAGGCACCGTCTTCCGCGCCACCGATGTGCCGCAGACCCATCTGGACGGCTTCATCCCCTATCTCTGGATTGGAACCGACGACCGTGGCCTCTGCTTCGCGGCGGATTGGGACAAGGGCTGGCACTATTCCGCGGAGCACCCCGCCCAAACCCTCTTCCGCCACCCCAATGGCGACGTGAGCCTCCGTCTACATCTTCTCAACGCAGGCTTCCCACCGCAAAAGGGGCGGGTCATCACCCTCGCCCTCATGGCCTCCCCCGTGAAACCCATGCCCGACGGATGGCGCGGCTGGGGCGAATTTTGGGACTACCCCTGCACACGGCATGCGCAAAATCTGGCCAGTCCGCCCTATTGGGGCTGCTTCAGCTGCTGGATGGCCCGCTATCCCGCCTGGCAGGATTTCAACTACATCCGCAAACTGACGGAAACCCTGCGGACGGGCGTCATCGACCACGACTACATCGCCGCCTGGGTGGACCGCATCCTCAAAGGGGATTCGTCAATCGTCCCCTGGCTGGAGGACAACACGGACCCCAAGGCCTTCGTCACCGCCCACGCCAATGCCGCGTTCTACTACGCCGCCACTCTCCACAGCAAGCCCAACCCCGTCCTTTACTACTATACATGCGACTGCGACGAACCCGACGCCCTGCCCGAATACCCCGCCTTCCGCGGCGAATGGAATGGCCACATCACCCCCAGCTTTCAGGACTACGCCATCTTCTATTTCGACAAGATGCTCGAATGCGGCCTTGGCGGCGTGTACAACGACAACGTCTTCTTCAAGGAGAATTACCAATGGGCCACAGGGCAGGCCTACATTGACGAGCAGGGCACCGTCCATCCCTCCTTCGGACTTTGGCTCAGCCGCGCATGGCGGAAACGGCAGATGACCCTCATGGTGGAGCGGGGGCTGACGTCGCCCTGGCTGACCGTCCACCACACCAACACCAACATTCTGCCCACCTTGAGCTTCGCCACCAATTCCATGGGACTGGAGTGGAAATATGGACGGACGGACTATCAGGACCGCTTCACCGCCGGCTATGTCCGCGCCGTCCTTCAGGGGCTTCAGGGCGGACTCTTCCCCACCGTGCTGGACGGCACCACGGACACGGAGAGTCCGGAGGAGAAGACGTGGGTCACGCGAACCATGCTGGCCCTGTTCCTGCCCCATGAGGTGAAGCCCACCCTGCCCCGCGGGTCGGATGACGACCTCATCGTGGCCATCTACACACGGCTCTTCGACTTCGGCACCCACGAACCCGACTGCCGCTACACCGCCTATTGGAACCCGCAGAATCCCGTCCGCACCGCCACGCCCGGTCTGCTGGTCAGCACCTATCGCCGCGGCGGAAAGCTTCTTGCCGTCGTCGCCAATGACCATGGGGACAGCGGCTCGGCCACGCTCACCGTTTCGGAGCCCGTCGCCGCCGCCAAAAACCTGGAGAGCGACACGCCCTTGCCTTGCGCCGCCAACACCATCACTCTGCCGCTGAAACGCCATGACTTCGCGTTGGTGGAAATCCTGCTGGCCGCCCCCAAAACCGCGCCGTGACACCCTCAAACGTTAGCGGAAAGCTCCAAATCCCATTTGCATTCATTGCAAAATTTGCAAGATTCCCGCGCCCTTGGGACGGCCATATCCAAAACTCGGCGCATCGACCGTTGTTCGCCCCTATTTTGGAGGGACCATAGCCGCTAGGGCCACTAGAGCGCGTTCTGTGGCACGGAGCATGTTTTTAGGTATATTAATACCTAAAACGGCAAAGGCCCCTCCAGGGCCATTCTGACGCGTTTCCGCAATTGCCTTGCTTGGCAAGACTCCTTCAATTTGGACTTCTGCATTGCATTTAACGCAATATTATGAATGCAGTTTTATTCATAAGACGACCTGCGTTTTTGCCGGTTGACTGAGGCTTCTCCATGTTGTTGTGACATGTTCCGAGTCTCCCATGGATAAAAAACTCCCCCTAACTTGAGCAGAACAAAGTGGAAAAATCCTGAAAACAGGTTACTGTAATTCCAAATGGCTCACCGGGGGCTCGGGTCGCCGCGCGCGGCGCATCGACAGAACAGAAATCATAACACAGGGAAAAGGCATATGAACATTCTGCTGGGAGGCATCCCGCTGGGATGCGACAACATCGGCGACGAGGCGATTATCGCCTGCGTTGTCCGCATGCTGCACGAGTCCCTCCCCGACGTGAATCTGACCGTGGCCACGGCGGATCCGATGACGGGAAGCCTGCTTGGAGTCAACGTCGTGCCGCCCTTTGGCTTTTTGGATGTGGGGTTCGATGGGTTTTCCACCGTTGTCCGTCAGCATGACGCTTTTGTATGGGCCGGTGCCACAGGACTTTCCGACTATCCCCATATTGCCCTGACCCTTTTGGAGATGGCTCAGGCGGAAAACGTGCCCACCTTCGTCTGGGGCGTTGGAATGGATGACGAACTGAATCCCGTGTTCTTCAAGGTCCACGGCAAAAAGCGTCTCCTTCTGAAATGCCTCGGCCTGGTCGACTGGGTGGAGCGTCGCCGTCGTTCCGCCCTTGCCCAACGGCTCAAAACCGTTCTGCCCCGTTGCAAAGGCATCTGGCTGCGGGATCCGCAAAGCGCAGAAGTCCTTGCATCCATGGGAGTTACCAATGTCGGCACAACGGCGGACACCGCTATTCTGCTCCGCCCCGCCGCCTCTTCCCACCCATCCGAAGAGCAAAGGCCGTATTCAGCCGCCCCCTCTCCTGTCCTTGGCCTCTGCATCTCTGCCCAAAGGCAAGTCACTGACATGGAAGGAGTCCGCGAGCTGGTCAAGGCGGTCTGGTCTGTCGGAGGCAAAGTCCTCGGCATCCCCATGAATCCCAAGACGGATCGCCCTCTGATGGAGGCCCTGGAGGTTCCCTGCATCACCGGCACCACTCCGGAGGCGGTACTGGAAGCGGCGGCGGGATGCACCGTGGTGCTTTCCAGCCGTCTGCATCTGCTGATTCTCGCCGCCAACGCGGGGACTCCCATCCTTGGCATCGCGAGAGGCTCCAAGCTCGCCAACTGGCTGGCCAATTTCAACCGCTCCGTGCTGGGCAGCGTGACGAACTGCAATTGGCCTCAAGTGACTCAGCAGGTGCTGGAGGCCATGAAATCCTCTGGAGACTGGGAAGTCGTTCGCGCCAAAGCCTATGCGCAGCTGGACGCCCGTCTTGACCAAAGCCGCCGCGAATTCATCGACAAACTCCGCGCCGTCGCGCCGCCAGCCCCATAGGTCAAGACAGCCATGAAATTCTCCATCATCATTCCTGTCTACAACGGCGAGCCCCATTTGCAGCATGCCATACAAAGCATTCTGCCACAGGATTTTACTGACTGGGAGGCCATCATCGTCGACGATGGCTCCACCGATGCCACGCCGCAAATCGCGGAGGCCCTCGCCAGCCAGGACTCCCGAATCCGCGTTGTCCACCAATCCAACGGCGGAGTCTCCATCGCCCGCAACCGCGGCATGGACGAGGCGCAGGGCGACTGGATTGTCTGGCTGGACGCCGATGACTCCTACGTCGACGGCGCACTAGGGCAGATCGCCGCCATGGCGGACCGTTATTCTGCATGCAATTGCATGCAATTTCCATATCAGGAAAGAAATCCCGATGGCTCCCTCCGTCCCTGCATTCCCGAAGCCTACTCCGCCTATGGCGGACAGGTCCATCCAGGTCAGGAGGCTTTCCGTATCCTATTTGCCCACAATGGGTTAAAGGATGCCAACTGGCAGCCGTGGCGCTTCGTCTATCGCCGCGACTCCCTTCCGCGCTTTCGGGAAAGGGTCATCCATGAGGATGTGGACGTGCTTCCCCTTCACATGGCCACCTTTTCCAGCGTGTACATCGCGCAGGAGGCCTTCTACGTCTACCAGCCAGCCCGAGAAGGGGCCGCGACCACCATCATCACTCCAAAGCGGGTGTGGGACATCCTTGACGTGACCGCCCACGTCTACGGCACCCTCCAAGAGGCCCGACTCCCCCATGACCTGAAACGCAACTTCCAGGCCACGCTGGCCTTCAATCTTTTCGGCTACTATCTGGCGACCCCTTCCTTCGCGGAGCCGGAACGCTCCCGCCTGCTGAAGGCGTTTGCCGATCATCCCGAATGGCTTCTGGCCATCGGCACCCCGCCGCGCACCGCATGGCTGAAACGGCTCCTTCTGCGTCTGCTGGGAGTTCGCCAAACCGCCATCCTCGTGAACCGGCTCCAAACGCTTTCCAAATCCCATCGGAACCCCACGACATGAACATCCTGTTTACCGGCGTCTATAGCCATCTTCATGGCGGGCTTGAACGCTTCGCCGAACGCACGGCCGCCGCGCTGCGGGCCCATGGACATCATGTCGATATTGTGGGAGATCCTCCACAAGTCCTTGATGAACGGGACTTTGTGTTGATGCATAAAATCCCGCCGTCCCTTGGGGAGCTGCAACGTCTCAAAGCCCAATATGGCCCCAGGCTGCGTTTCTATGTGCATGACCACGAGCTGTACTGTCTGCGCCGACACTATTACACGCCCCTGCACCACCTGTGCGAAAGAACCTATTCCTTTTTCCCCTGCCGGCTCTGCGCGGCCATCACCCGCCCCCAATGGGTTCTGCGCAACCTGCTCCATCCCCTGACCGCCGTCCTGGAGGAGATGCGGACCGTCAGAACCCTCGTGAACTCGAACTACGTCAAGGGGAATCTGGTCAAGAACGGCTTTGCGCCAGAAATGGTCAAGGTGGTCTATCCGCTGTTCTCTCCACCGTTCAAAGCGGAGGCGGAAAGTCATAGTTGGTTGCCGGACAATAAGTTACGAATTCTGTTCATGGGCCAGCTCCTCGCGGGAAAGGGCGTCGGCATGCTGCTTGACGCCGCAAGGCAGATGACGACTCCCCACACGTTGACCATCGTCGGCGCCGGCCGCGATGAGGCTCGGCTTCGCGCACAGGCCCCCGAAGGAACCCGCTTCACCGGATGGCAGGACAATGCACAGCGCTTTTTCAAGGACGCCGACGTCTGCGCCGTTCCCTCTCTTTGGAATGAGCCTTTCGGCATGGTGGGGGCGGAGGCCCTTTCCCACGGCGTACCCGTGGTCGCCTTCGATGTGGGCGGCCTTTCCGACTGGCTGGTCCCTGGAGAGACGGGGCTCTTTGCCCAAACCCAAGACGGCCGCGCACGGACGCCGCTGGCGCGCACGCCCGCCGCCTTCGCCCGCGCGTTGGATCAGATGGCCGACCCCGCAATGCTGAAAAAGATGAGCGCCAACGCCATCCGCACCGTGGAGTGCCTCTTCGACCCCGAACGGTTCTTGGAGAAGCTTCTGAATTGGCCGTGAGCCACGGCGACGCGGCACCCGCCGCCATTGCCCCATGCCATCCCTTTCATTCCTTCATTGGAGCCTGGCTTAGCCCAAACCATGACCCTGATCTTGACCCAACCTTCCCTTGACGACGCCGCCTCCGTCATGGCCTATCGGCAGGTCATGCTCGCCAACGGCGACATCCTCCACGGCTGCGCCGGCCTGGAAGACACCACATCCTATGAGGAATGGCTGGATTTCGACCATCGGCTGCGTCGTAAATTCGGCAACGACTATGCTCCGGAAACAGTCTTTCTAGCCATTCGCCAAGATGACCGTAAGTTATTGGGAATCATAGATTTCCGAAATCCGATCTCCGAAAAGCTCCTGAAATTCGGCGGCCATGTGGGCTACAGCGTCCTGCCATCGGAACGGCGTAAAGGCGTTGCCACGGAAATGCTCCGCTGTCTGCTGCCTCACTGCCGTCAGGCTGGCCTGAACCGCATCCTGCTGACCTGCGCAAAAGAGAACATCGCCTCCCGAAATGTCATCGTCGCCAATGGCGGACAGCTGGAAAACGAGGTTCCAGACGCCATTGGCATCTCGCGTTCAGGCATCATCCTGCGCTTCTGGATCCCCTTGTGACATGTTTTCGCAACTTATTGATTACCAATTAGTTATGATATTCTGCCACACGCTGTTCTTCATCGAGGCAGGTTCGAAAAGCATATGCGCGTTCAGCCGCCGTAAAACACGGCTGAACGCTTCTGTCTATTCAGTGTGTTCTGTGGATAATCCCCTCGCTGCTCTCACACCAACCCGTTCTCACGGATTGCCTGAAGCACGGCCACGGGATGGTTGTTGGTGGACACATCGGCGCCCATGTCACGGATTCTCTTCCAAAGCTCAAGGGTTTCGGAATGCCACAGATTGACCTTGAGTCCGGCGGCCTTTGCCTGATCCACCAGACTCTTGGGCGTCCCATCGTAGGTGGGGGCGATGCAGTAACAGCCTAGCCGAATCGCCTCATCCAGCCCCTCGGGAGTGAGCGCCCCGCTGATGCGGCCGATTTTGGCGTCCGGATGCCGTTCCTTCATCCGCTTGAGGACGGCGGAGTCAAAGCTGGTGAACATGAATTCACCATGGGAAAGGTGGGCGTTGGCCGCGGCATACAGCTTGTCCAGATAGATGTCCATGCGCTCCGGACTGTACAGCTCGCCGTAATGGGCCTTCATCTCCAGCTCGATGTAGAAGCCATTGAGGGAATCAAAGAGGGAGAACAGTTCATCGGCGGTGGGAATGGTCTCGTCGGAGTTTTTCAGCTTGAACTGCTTGAGCTCCGCCACGGTCATGGTCTCCACCTCGCCCTCTCCCGTGGTGGTGCGGCGGATGTTGTTGTCGTGCATCACGATGACTTCATTGTCGGCGCTGAGGTGGAAATCGGTCTCGAAGCCGGTGACGCCGTGCTCCAGCGCATATCTGAACGCAAGAATGCCGTTTTCCGTGAACACCTCCGCCGTGCCCCGATGGCCAAGAATCCGCGGCATTTCATGGGTAGGGACACCGCTGCAGGCTGCATCGTCTCCTGTCTTTCCAAGTTGTTCCACGACAGCGGCTTCCACATCCGCCAGAGAAGCCGTCGGCTCAAACCGTCGGACAATCCGACCATCCCGCCCCACCAGGAATTTGGTGAAATTCCATTTGATGTCGGACGATTTTGCGTAGTCGGGATCCTTCTCCGCCAACATCTTTTCAAGGATAGGGGCAATCTTGCCATCTGGAGGAAAGCCCTGGAAGGTGGTATTGGCGGTCAGAAACCGAAACAGCGGCGCCGCCTGCTCTCCATTGACGTCGATTTTCGCAAATTGGGGGAAGGCGGTCTTGTAGTTCAGCTTGCAGAAGGATTGGATCTCCTCCGCCGTGCCCGGCGCCTGCTGGCCGAATTGGTTGCAGGGGAAATCCAAAATCTCAAACCCCTGCCCAAGATGCCGTTCGTAGAGGGCCTCCAGTTCCTCATACTGTGGAGTAAAGCCACACCGTGTGGCGGTGTTGACGATCAGCAGAACCTTGCCCCGATAACTGCTCAGCGAGACGTCCTGCCCCTTCCAATCTTTGACGGTAAACGAATAGACATTTTCTTGCGTCATAACACATCCTCCTGAAAACCAAATTGTTAGAATAGAAATAACCCCAAAAGCCAAACGTCGTAGGGAGTTGGAGTCCAGCCCCAACCGCCTCATGGATTCTTTCCATGAAACCCACATTGTTCTCATGTCGTGTTTCCTTTTTTGAAGCCAACCGCCGCTTCTTCGCAGGTCGGCCACGTCGTCTGCAAAGCGTCATCCTGTTACTTTGTTCCATTTCAGAAGGATTTCAAGCCAACACATGAAGAAAAATCATGACAAATCAGAAGGAATCCATCTCCTCAGACAGTGACATGACAATGCCGTGTTCCACGTCCCATGAAGAGTGAAAAGTGAAAAGTGAAGAGCCACGTCCCGCATCCCACGTCCCATAACAGCCAAAACTTATGGACAAATCGCCAGCTTCCGATGGGCAAAATCCGAAATCCATGCTAACTTTTAGAGAGATGGGCTTTCAGCCGTCTGAGCCACGCCCTCCATTCGCCAACGGGAAGTCCTCTTCCCCCGTTTCAGGAGACGGCAGGTCAAAACCATTGAAATATAATCATATCTTATTTATAATAAACAACTTACAACTTTGTATAACACCCTGGGCTGACCCACGTCAGGGTCCTCCAACATCAGGAGTGGAAAGATGATGACTTCCGCTAACATTCTTGAACGCAAATGGATAGAGCAGATTCGGCAGGAGGTGCTGCAGACCCAGCAGCCTGCCGCCTGCTGGGAGGAATGCGTCTACAGCCGTCCTGTGGAATACCGCACCTTTCTCTCCCTTTCGGAGGAGATGCGGCGGGATGAGCGATGCATGGGGGTCATGCTGCGGGAGAAGCTGAAGTCCTTGAGGTTCCGCAGTCTGCCAGGGGAACCTCTGGTGGGTCGACTAGGCCCCTCCGAAGGCGTCACGCCGGAGTTGATGCAGGCGGCCAAAAGGCATTTCAGCCAGCCGGAGACGCCGTGGGGCATTTCAATAGGCCAGTCCGGACACTGCGCTCCGGACTACGGACGCCTTCTCGCCGCAGGACTGGACGGACTTCGCAAATCGGTGGAGGACTGCCGTCGAAACTCTCCCATACCCTTGCATGACAACATGTTGGCGGCCTTGGACGGCATGGAGGCGATGATCGCAAACGCGGCGCTGGCCGCAGAAGCCGCCGACAATCTGGAGCTGGCCGCGCTGTGCCGCCGCCTCGTCCACCATGCCCCTCAGACAACCCACGAGGCGCTGCAGCTGATTTTGTTCACGCAGATTGCCATTGAAAAAGGAGAATACGCCTATCTGATCAATCCAGGTCGGCTGGACCGCCTGCTGGCTCCCTTTCTCCCTGCGGCTGACCACGAACGGCTCGTGGAGCAGATCGCCTGCCTCTATTTGACCCTCAACGCCAACTGCCCCTCCGGCCTTGCCTACGGCACCATGATTGGCGGCGACATTCCCGCCAACGAAGTCTCCTACGCATGCCTGGAGGCGGCGCGGCTCAGCCGCCTGGCCTATCCGACAGTGGGAGTCTGCGTCAATGACGACACTCCTCAGGACCTTCTGGAGCTGGCCGTCTCCATTGTGGCCGAAGGCAATCCGAACCCCGCCTTCTTCGGCGACAAGACGATCCGCAGGGGACTGGAAAGCTATGGTGTCCCCACCGCGGAGTCCGGAGACTACATCAACTCCACCTGCGTGGAAATCACCCCCTGCGGCAAGTCGAACGTCTACGTGGCCAGCCCCTATTTCAACCTGAATCAATTGCTGTTGGACGCCATGGACAAAGAACACGCCTCCTACGATGACCTCATCGCGTCCTTCCAGCGGCGGCTGGCGGCGAAAATCAAGGAGGAAAGCAAAATCAACGCCAATTATCGGCAGGATCGGGCCACGCGAATGCGCCGCCCGCTGCAGAGTCTGCTAACCCATGACTGTCTGGAACGAGGACTGGACATCGAATGCGGCGGCGCGCGCTACAATTGGATTGAATGCTCCTTCGTCGGCCTCGCCAATCTGGTGGACTCCCTGTTCATCATCAAAAAGGCGGTCTATGAAGAGAAACGCCTGTCCCTCATGGACTTGCGTCATCAGTGCGAAACCGATTTTCACGATGCGGAAGCCCTTCGGCGCGAGTTTCTTGCAAAATACCCCAAATACGGCCAGGGCCAACCGGAGGTGGACTCCCTCATCAGTCCCATTATCTCCTTCATCCGCAAGGAGTTGGAGAAATACCGCTTCAGCCCCGGAAACTCGCCGTGGATCCCCGGCACGTTCTGCTGGATCCAACACCAAGTTTTGGGGGCACAGACCTGCGCGACTCCAGACGGAAGAGCCGCCGGATTCCCCTTCGCGGACGGCGCAGGCCCCGCCCAAGGACGGGAAACCTGCGGCCCCACCACCGCCATCCGCTCCGTCACCTCATGGAACCACAGCCCATTGGTGGGAGGCAGCGCCTTCAACATGAAATTCAGCAAGTCCTCCCTTGCCACTCCAGAGGCCCGCGAAAAGCTGCTGGCGTTGATTCGGGCCTTCATCCAAATGGGCGGCTTTGAGACACAAATCAATGTGGTGGACGCAGATACGCTAATCGAAGCGGATCGGCATCCGGAAGCCTATCCAAGTCTGCTCGTGCGAATCGGCGGCTATTCGGACTATTTTGCCCGCATCTCGCCGGAAATGCGCAAGGAAATCATCATGCGAACCCAAAGCGAGCTGTGACCTCCGCCGTCCGCCATGCCTCCCGATGCCCCATGACGGCACATAAACACATAACATATTCATTATAAATAAGTTACAAATATGCTGCACATTCATTCTGGAGACTATTCCGCCCAAACTGCCGCCCGCCTCCTCCCCGGCACCCATCTGACGTGGACGGACAACTTGTTCGAAGGCCCCCTGCCCCCCGCCGACTGGAACGACCTGCTCTGGCTTGACGCCCGCGCCACGGCGTTGGCCGACTATCTGGGCTCAAGGGAACGGGCCGCCTCGGCGTTGGCCTCGAAGGCAATCGCCGTCCGCGAGGCGCTTACATGGGCGGACGACGTCACGCTGTGGTTTGACAGCTGTCTCTACGACATGATGCTCCTCTGCCAGTTTCTCGCCTTCTCCAAAACCATGCTTCGGGAAGACGTCACCGTGTATTTGATCTGCGAGGAGCGACGGGATGACGGAAGCCGTTTCGCCGGCTACGGCGAACTGACCTCAGAGGAGCTGAAGGCCATGGAAAGTCGACGACGGCGCGTGACGCCCTCCATGGTTGACGACGCATGCCGCTGCTGGTGCGCCTTCACCTCCAGCTCCCCCAAGGCATGGCTGGCCATCACCACGGAACCTCATGAATTGACGCCATTTATGGCAGACGCCGCAGGGCGCTTGCTGGAACAGCTGCCGGACACCAGAGGCCTCAATCGGCTGGAGGCGGAAATCCTCATGGCCCTCGCTGGCGGCTGCACCCGACTCATTCCCCTCTTCAGCAAGGTGTCGGACATGGAATCACGGCCCTTTTTCGGCGACACCGTGATCTGGCAGGCGCTGAACCGCATGGCCACGGCCTCCACCCCGCTGGTGGAACTGCGGGGCCCCGCCGCTCTGCTGCCCACCAATGTGCTTCCGCCCGCCGACACACCACCCTTCCAGCCAGAGGACTGGCGGGTCATCATGACGCTGGAGGGCCTTCGCGCCCTTTGGGGCTTCGGCAGCGCCAAAGGCACATGGGACCGCGAACGGTGGGTGGCCAATGTGCGGCTGTCTCCCGAAACACCCCTCTGGTTTGACCGCGAAAAACGACAACTCTATTGTTAAGCTCTCTTTCCCGTAAAAAAATCCGCATTCTGCCGCGCCGGAGCGACAGTCCGCGGTTGCTTTATGTCATTTGAATCATTCGCGTTCTGCCGCGGAAACGCGGCGGAACGTTTCTGTGTCCTTCCGTGTCTTCTGTGGACTCCTTGTCTTAGAGCCGCGGCTCAATAGTGGTAGCAACAGTCCGCAGTTGCTTTATATCATTTGAATCATTCGCGTTCTGCCGCGACCGCGGCGGAACGCTTCTGTGTCCTTCTGTGTCTTCTGTGGACTCCCTTGTCTTTTAGCGGGCAAAGCACTTTTCGCGGAATTCGGAGACCCGTCGCCGCACCGCCTTCAGGGCCTCCACCGCCTGAGTGTCTCCCGCCAGAATGTCCTGCATCAGACGCCCCTCCGTCTCGCAAAGGGCGTGGGTGATGGAGAAATACTCCTCATGGAGAAAAGCGGCGTATTTCACAAGTCGGCTTCTGCCAATGAAATCCGGCACGTCGCCGAACATGTCTTTGACCGCCAGGCAGTCGCCCTTTCGCATATGCTCAATCAGGGACTCGGCGGAATTCTCCTCCGCGAAGACGATGGTGTAGTACCAGTTGAAGAGGGGCTCGTTTCGGTTGTCCGTGCAGCTTTGCATGAAGCCGGCCTGCTGCTCCAAGGGCCATCGGTCCGTGCCATGGGAGTCGCTGACGCCCACCGGCGGGATCTCCACGCCCTTTTTCATCTCCTCCATCCACCGCATGATGATGAGGTTGTTGGTCAGATTCTGCTCCATATAGCAACCGCCGATGACCTCCAGCGCATCGAATTTGCGGCGGGCGAGAACGGCCTCCACCAACGCCTCCGACAGCACATTCTGCCCCACGAACCAGAAGGGATGGCAAAAGACCGCCAGTCCCCCGTTGGCCTGAATGCGCTGAAAAACCCACTCGCTGGCCGCCACTTGGAAATAGTCCGCTCCGGGAACCCGCTCTTCTTGGGGGATGGACGCCTCAATCTCCGCCACCTCCCGCCGATACTTCTCCTCGTCGGCCCGCCACATGTCGTTGACGCTCTGGCGGGCGGCGAAATCGATGATGTGCACCTCGTTGCCTGGAGAATGGACCTCCTCCCCCGGATAGAGCTTGAAGTCCAAGTCATAGGGGGCCCAAAAGTCCCGCGTCCGAATCGACGGCTCGTATTGCCGATGGTCGCTGATGGCCGTGAAGTCAAAGCCCATCTGACGATAGCGGGCGGCCACATATTCAGGGGCCTCCCGTCCGTCCGAATTGCTGGAGTGGATGTGAAAATCCCCCTTGAAGGGGCGCAGGCGGTACAGGTCCGGCTTCAGAGAATAGACCAAAACGCTGCATCGGATGGTCCGCTCGCCGCTGTGGGGATTCACCCGCTTGTACTCCAGCTGGAAGCGATGCTGCTGCTCCCCCGCGAACACCATGCGGATGATCAGCACCCCGTCCTTCAGCTCCCAACTGGCGGGATCCAGCAGATGTCGGCTCTTGTCCCAACAGAAATTCTTGTCCACCACCTGCCCTGCAATCTTGCCGGAAAAGGGGAAATACCACACGCTCATTCCCTCCCGACTCTGCAGGCGGACATGCTCAAAACGCGGGGTGACCCGAATCTCCGACAGCTCGTCGGCAGGCACCATTTTCGGAAAAACGTCGTAATAATGCATGGAAACCTCTTTTCTTTGAAAAAAATGGCAGCTGACAAACCGTCACAAAATATAACCCCAAAAATGGGGTTGGCATCTGGACTTGCTGTGATTTTCAAACATGGGCAGAGCAGATGGGACAAAAAAATGACAAAACCGTTCAATTCGTCTCACCTGTGTTTTCTCTCAAAAAAACACATCATTTTGCAAAAAAAGCCACCCACCCTATTGCATTTTCGACAAAAGTTTTGTATAATTAATCCAGGATTTCTCAAAGAGGTCTTCCCTTGTTGCCCCTGAAAAGATTTTCGGGGGGGGTAAAACCTTGGATGAGAAATACTTAAAAAAAGGATTCAATCATGAAGAAAGCATTCACCCTCATCGAACTGCTCGTCGTCATCGCCATCATCGCCATCCTTGCCGGCATGCTGCTGCCCGCCCTCGCCAAGGCGAAGCAGAAGGCGTTGGCCGTCAACTGCACCTCCAACGTCCGCGGCTGCGGCGAAGCCGGCATCCTCTACATGGATGACTTTGGCGGCCGCTTCCCCATCTACGATGAATTCAGCTGCGCATGGCACCCCTACCGCAGTTACATCACCGCCGCCTGCTCCTGGGCCGACAACCTGATGCGCACAGGCTACATCGAAATGGACTCCCCCATCATCTGCTGCCCCTCTGACACCAATCAGCCCGTCACCGGCTGGCTGGGCCGTGACAACTATGGCTTCCTGAGCCATGTCTACGGCGCCATCAGCCGCGATGAAATCAACGAGACCGGCATTTTGATGCAGGACGGCCAGCACCGCTATCTCCTGAGCAACCTGATGAAGAACCCCTCCTCCTCCTACATGGTGTCCGACTCCTGGGGCAAATACGAAAGCTACAGCTTCCCCGTCTACTGCATCTTCGTCCGCAAGGCCAACCTGAACTTCTACTCCTGGATGGGCCACAACGAGCGCTGCAACCAGATGTTCTTCGACGGCCATGCGGCCACCGTCTCCGGCGGCGACCACAAGGAAAACGCCAAGCGCATGACCCTGAACGACTCCTCCCCGAGGCGGACTCTGTTCTTCACGCAGGACCACACCATCGTCATCTTTGGCTGGTAAGCCAAGACGCCTCTGACGCGCATATGGCATAACCTCGTGTGCCATGACATCCAACGGCTCCGGACGATCTCCGTCCGGGGCCGTTTTGGTTTTTAAATCCTTCAGCGATCATGGGACGAGGGACGGAGAAAGTGAATTAGGAATTAGTAATTAGGAATTAGAAATTTAGAAGTAGCGTTTTATCAGTAATTTATCAGCCTCGCGTCTCACGTCTCGCGTCTCACGTCCCCTGTCCCATGATAAGAGAAAAGAGTCCCCCGTCTCCGGTCTCCCCCACGTCTCACACCTCACGTCTCCCGTCTCTCGTCTCGCGTCCACTAAAACAATAATCACAAAAAATCGAAAAAAACCGCATTTGTCCTATTGGAATTTGGTTAAATTTTTGTTATAATTATATGTAAATTCTCGAAAGAGAGTTTTCCTTTTTGGTCGCCCCGGAAAAAATTCGGGGGGGTAAAGCATTGACACGCAATCACTTAGGAGTTTTCATCATGAAAAAGTCGTTCACCCTCATCGAACTGCTCGTCGTCATCGCCATCATCGCCATCCTGGCCGGTATGCTGTTGCCCGCCCTCGCCAAGGCAAAGCAGAAGGCGTTGGCCGTCAACTGCACATCCAACCTGAAAGGCTCCGTGGAGTCCATGATGCTGTACATGGATGACTTCGCCGGCGCCGTCATCCGCAACATGAACACTGCCCGTACCATCGACGGCAGAGAAATCAACACCGGCTATTCCGCCGCCTCCTGGGGCCTCCACCTGATGGCCACTGGCTACATCGAGCTCAGCTCCCCCATCGTCAAGTGTCCTGCGGTCATCACCTGGAAGAGCATCGTTGAAGACGACTTTGCCCCCTGCCGCCTCTACAGCTGCATCAGCTGGCTTGACTTGACCGCCATGGTCTGCAAGGAGACTCAGAATCCCCGCACCATCTACCTGGCCACCAACCAAATCAAGAACCCCTCCTGCTTCATCCTGTTCGGCGATGGCTACTTCTACAACCAGAAGACCTCTTGGGTGAACGCCAACCTGGTCACCAACCGCGGTCTGGGCGACTCCTACTATTACATGCTCCACAACGAGCGCTGCAACCAGGCCTACATCGACGGCCATGCGGCCTCCGTGTCCGGCGGCGATCTGAACAACATCATGCCGAAGATTGAAGTGATCAACAAGACCATCGGTGTGGTCTTCTTCAGCCAGGACGCCAACCAGGTCATCAACTACAAATAACTCCATATCAATGAGTTAAGGCAACGACAATATGCCGTCGTCCCCTTCGCGGCCCCGAAGCCCCTCCTGACGGTTTCGGGGCCGTTCGCATCCCATGGCAAACAGGTTTCTTCCAAATTTCAACCTGTCGTCTTGATTCCACGCCAGAAGCAAACATATTAATAGTCATGGGTCGTGATTGCCGCGGCCCATGGCGGACGCATTATGCGTCCATTAAATTGCAACCATCTGAACAGAAGGAAGATGCACAATGGAACTGAAAGGCAGCAAGACAGCGGCGAACCTGGCATTTGCGTTTGCAGGAGAGTCTCAGGCTCGCAACAAATATGATTATTTCGCCTCCAAGGCCAAAAAGGAAGGATATGAGCAGATCGCGGAGCTCTTCCAAGAGACCGCCGGCAATGAGAAGGAGCATGCCAAACTGTGGTTCAAACACTTAGGCGGCATCGGCTCAACGGCGGAAAACCTTCTCGCCGCCGCCGCCGGCGAGCATGAGGAATGGACGGAAATGTACAGAAAATTCGCCGCCGAAGCCCGCGCCGAAGGCTTTGAGGACATCGCCGCCCAGTTCGAGGGCGTGGCCGCCATCGAAAAGCACCATGAAGAGCGCTATCGCAAACTTCTGGCCAACATCGAGAAGGGCGAAGTGTGGGTCAAGGTCGGCAAACGCCGCTGGCAGTGCCGCAACTGCGGCCATATCTACATTGGCGACAAGGCCCCCACGGAATGCCCCGTCTGCCATCACCCCCAGGCCTACTTCCAGGTCGAGGCGGAGAACTACTGATTCCATATATATAATAAGGTATAGGAGCGAACATGAAAAAGTACGTCTGCGAAGTCTGTGACTATGTGTATGACCCCGAAGTCGGCGATCCGGAGCACAACATTCCGGCAGGAACCGCCTTTGAGGACCTTCCCGATGACTGGGAGTGCCCCCTCTGCGGCGCAACCAAAGAGAGTTTCAAGGAAGTCGACGAGGCCAAATAACGCCGTGGCAGTTTCTCCAATCTGCCCAGACGGCAACATTTGCCTTGCAATGATATAAGTCATAACTCTCTAATCCTCAACACGTTACAATATTTCTAATTCCTATCAAATTCCTAATTTCTAATTCCTAATTTCTAATTCCCTCTAAAGGAGTTTTTCATGAAAAGACATTCGCGTTTCCTCATGGCCATTTTGTCTCTCGCGATGCTGTGCGGTTGCAGCAAAGGGCCGCTGAAGTCCCTTTTCATCCGGCGGCCGACCTGCGTCCACGTCTGCAACTACACGGAAACGCCCATTGTCATCGACGGCATTCGGGAAGAAGCATGGGACAAGGCCATTCCCATCACCGGCTATTTGGTGCCCCCAGACGCCAAAAAGCCACTCAGCAAGACGGAAGCGCGGATGCTTTGGGACGACAAGGCCATTTATTTCTATGTCTATGCGGAGGACAAGGACCTTTTCGCCGTTGAAACCAAGGCGGACTCCTTCACTTGCCTCAATGACGTGCTGGAATTCTTCATTGGTTATAAAGCGCCTGGCACCAATGACTTGAAATACATGAACTTTGAGATTAACGCCTTAGGCACCGTGTATGACGCCTACTGCCCCATCGGCGGCCGGGGCCTCTGCATGGCCGACACCCGCTGGAAACTGTGGAACTGCGATTCAATCCAATTCAAAATCCAACTGGACGGCACCCTCAACAACTATCACGACGAGGACAAAGGCTGGGCCATGGAATTGGCCATTCCCTTCGACGCCATGCCTTGGATGGAGGGTCGCGGCCTGCCGGAGAACAATGAAAGCTGGACCATGCATCTGGCCCGCTACGACTACTCCGTCTACCTTCCGGAAGCCTGCGAACTGTCCTCCACCGCCCCCTTCGATCAGGTGGCCTTCCATCTGACTGACCAGTTCCAGCCCCTCATCTTCAAAAAGAATTAGAAATTAGGAATTAGAAATTAGGAATTTACCTATTCAGAACCTGTCCGCATAGTAATAATTATAGCGGTAATTCAGCCCCTTTCGGGGCTGTAAAATCAGAGGAGACACATTCACCCCCGGGTTTTGCTTAGCTCAACCCGGGTTTACGTTAATTAGGCTCTTTCAGAGCCTTGCATAATCATGCCTTGGCAGGTCCACATGCCATCGTGCTCTAAAAGAGCCGCAACGGGGCTCACATTTTATTGTCATTTATTGACTTGTTCTGTAGAAGGATTGTTATTGTCGTTCTTCTTCTCACTATTTGAGAGGATTGCAGATAGTACAAAAATCAAAAAAACAATCAAGCAAAAAAATGCTATAATTTTATGAAGCGTTGTTGTAATCTTGTGTTTTCCTTTATACACTTCATAACAATTTTCGCAACAAAATGCTTTATCGGTATGAAGGAACCCCATCTTGTAACCTTCTCCCTCAGCAACAAGTTGCCCACAATTTGCGCAATTCTTCATTTCTTTTTCCTTGAATTCATTGATTGTTTTTGTTTTCAAGATGCATCTGAAGATTCTGTGGACTCCTTCAGAACAGCCACTTTCCTAATTTCTAATTCCTAATTTCTAATTCCTAATTTCTAATTCCTAATTTCTAATTCCTAATTTCTAATTCCTAATTTCTAATTCCTAATTTCTAATTTCTAATTCCTAATTGCCTTCCAGCCAATGCTTTAGCTGAGCGAGGCGGCCATTGAGAGCGCAGAAGGTCTCCAAAAAGGCGGTGAAATCCAATCCGGTCTGCTCCGTGGCGCCCACGGCATTGGAGACCACCCGAAGGACGCCCAACCGAATTTGGCGGTCATGCCGCGCGTTCAGCCGATGGATGAATTCCGCCACCGCCGCGGACTCCATGTCCACGGCATCCGCAGCGGCTTCGATGCGGTTGTAGTCCCGTGGATCCGCGGGCATGGAGAAGCGGTCATTTGAGCAAATCCGCCCATGAAGCGGCGGACATTGCGGAAAGACCTGTCGAACCGCCGCCTCCAGCCACGAAGTGAAATCATGCTCCAGGGCATACCAGCCCTCGCGGTCCGTGAAGTCATGCACAAACCCCACGCCCGTGGAACCATAGAGCGGCCGGACATCATAGTCTCCATAGGCCACCTGATCCGCAATGAAGAGCTGTCCCTGGACGGCGCGGGCGCTGATGCCCCCTGCCGTCCCCCAAATGACCACCGTGTCACAGCCCTTGCCGTAAATCAGGTCGGCGGCCATGGCGCAGGCGGCCGCTTTGCCTGCGCCGTAGCCCCAAACGGCATAGTCGGCGGCCTCAGGGGAAACCCCTTGGGCCTCTTCCGCCGTGGGAATAAGAAATCCGCAACGCATGGTCAATCCCCCGTGATATATTTATATCTCGTTGATTTGTAACTACTTACAAATAACGTCAACCACTTGGTCCGCAAAAGTCTTCATGCCGGCCACGGAGGGATGCCCCAACTGTTTGTCAATGTCCTTCAAATCGACGCAAGGAACATTGTAATATGCGCAGATTTTATGGACGGAGTTGTTGATCTCCTCCTTCAGTTCGGAGTTGAGGATGAAAAAGATTCGCGCTTTGGGATAGCGCGCCTTCAAGTCCGTCAGCATCTTCGCCATGGCGGGGCGGAAGGCGAAAAGCTCGTCGTGACTCCAATCGGCCCACTTGTAGTCGCCGATGGGGGAATTGGCCCAGCTGTCATTGGTGCCTCCGCAAATCAGAATCAGGTTGGGGTCGCCCAGACGGGGCGTTCTCGCCACAAAGCTCCACGTGCTGGCGTCTTTGCCATAATATCCTGTATAGCAAATGGTTGACCCACTCCACGACTCATTCTTCTCCAACTGGCCCCCCAGTCGCTCGATGACCAGATGCCACCAGCACTCCTCCGCTTTGGTCACGTCATTGCCTTCGCCACGCGGATAGTACACTGCATTCCCCTCCGGAATGCAGCCTTGGAACGTGGAATAGCTGTCTCCAAGCACGGATACCTTCAGCGGCGCACTCTTGCAGCCGATGACGACCATGGCGACAAACGCCATGCAAAGCAGTTGACGAAAATGTCTCATAATCACTCCTTTATGACTCATGGAACGGACTAGCATTTCGGTTTGGGGCTTTTGCGGCTCTTAGGGCTTTTTGAGCTCTTGGGGGACTTGCCGCCGCTTTTGCTTGCACGGGTCCGCTTCGGCGCAGGATGGGCGGCCCGCCAGTTTTTGCGGGACTCGTTCAGGCTCAAGGCGTTAGCACCGCCGGCGAAATCCGGGTCTTTGGCCTGCACGGGATCGTCCTCCCATCCGCAGACATCGCAGATTTCATAGGAGCCTGGGCTGTTCAGACACAGGGTCCCACAGCAGGGGCAAGGATGAAGGGAAGAAGTTGGCATGATATCCTTTCAATTAAGAATTAGAAATTTGGAATTAGGAATTAGGAATTAGGAATTAGATATTAGAAATTAGGAATTGGGAATTAGGAATTAGGGATTAGGAATTTAGTTAGCCGTTATACCGCATTAGGGTAGGATTGTGATTTTCAAAACGACATTGCAGGTTGCGGGGTAGCCGCGCGGTGGCAAGAACCCACGGACAGGCAGATGGACCCAATTGCCTTGCGCCATGCTTCGCAGCAAGGCGGAGCGGCATGGCGCCATATGAATGCCATGATGATGTCAGCCAATCTCAACCTAAGCAAGGATAGCAGTTAGCAGTTGGGAAGGAGGAATTTAGCGTCATTGGCGGTTCCAGTAGTTGATGCCGCTGTTGGGACGGAAAAGGGTCTTGGGAACCCCCTCGCGGGTGGTCACGCCGAACGTGTTGCTTGGGGGATGATAGAAGAGCTGGTCGCCGGTCGGATTGGTCTTCCGCAGGGTGCCTTTGGGCGGGTGCTGGAAGAAAAACAGGGCACCATGGCCATACTCCGCCATGTTATGGTACTCCGGAAACTCCGCATGATGCTTTTCCCAATGCCGTTCCAAATTGCCCTGATGCCAACGGACGGAGGGCGTGAAATTCGGCGGTGGCGGCACGGGCCATTTGTCCGGAGCCACAATGCCATGGGGCGGCGGCGCGGGCTTCTCGCCGGCGGTCGGCGC
>JAEEGL010818502.1_pt1 | contig 29577 bp, 24 predicted proteins | sample 9134231 | NCBI WGS metagenome assembly JAEEGL01 (sample SAMN16246548, study PRJNA631951) | gut metagenome | biome: gut microbiome; feature: rumen; material: fiber-attached | host: Bos | place: Iran: Karaj | collected 2018-10
ACTAATCAAGTATCATTCAATTTAATTAATGAAAAGGGAGATTCTCTAATAAACCCCGAAACTGGCAGTAAAATATTCTATATATTACTATTTGTTGTTTTAATAATATCTTTAATATTTATAAAAAGTAATAAGAAAATAGCTACCATGGTGATAATATCACTAATCTTAATTCCACAAATAGTTAAAGCAGTATGTAACTGTAGCCTAGATATTAATTTAAACTTAGAAATAGATGCCAAGGAAGCTGTATTTTTACCAGGAAATGCAGTAAATATAAAAATGAAACAATTAGCAGGAGATGATACTACTGGTACTACTAATGGATATGATATTAATAACTTAAATATTAGATCAGTTAAAAAATCAGAAATTGAACCAATTAACTCTAACAAAGAAGAAAAAAATGTAGTCTCAACATCAGATTCAGAATACCCAATCTATATGTGGTTTGACAATGGAACAATCTATTGGTGGAGTGAAGATAAGACACCATTTTTAAATGAAGATGCATCATATATGTTTTCTTCTGCTGCTAATTTAATTGACATTAGCGGTGTTAGTTCCTTTGATATAACAAAAACACAGCGCTTGTTTTTAACATTTTGTTCATCTGATTTGCGAAACTTAGATGCCTTAAAGAAATGGGATGTTTCAAATGTTACTAATATGCAGTCGTTATTTGCAGAAAATAAGTTGTTAGAGAATATCAATGGTATAGAAAACTGGGATGTATCTAATGCTAAAAATTTGAGTTACCTATTAGAAAATTGCTATAATCTTGAAGAAATAAATCTATCAAAATGGTACACAAAATCTGTTACTAATCTAAATAATATGTTTGCTATGTGGAATGATAATAATGGTCCATACACAAATGGTAAACTGAAAAGAATAATTCTTTCAGAAAAATTTGATACCAGCAATGTAGACAAAATGTATGGTTTATTTGCAAATAATACAAAAATAGAAAATTATGATTTCTTGAAATATATTGATACATCAAATGTAAAAAATGCGGGACATATGTTTTTAAATAATCATAATTTAAAAAATCTAGATAGTCTCAAAGATTGGGACACATCAAATATGCAAAACATATTTCAAATGTTTGCACTATGTAAGGGTCTAGAGGATATATCAGCTATAAAGAATTGGAATGTTGGAAAAGTAACTAATTTTTCCGGATTGTTTTATGAAAATAATCTAATAAATGATGCTTCACCACTAAATGATTGGAATATTTCTTCAGGAGAAGAATTTATAAATATGTTTTATAATGTCCCTTCTCACCCAGAATTTAGCATGATTTCTGGCAGATGGAACCACGGAACATTTATTCCAAACTAAAAATGATACATGAAAAAATAATAAAAATATAATAAAATTATAAATAGAATAATATAGCCAAAGGAGGAGTGTAGATGAGAAAATCACATACTAGTAAATTAAAAACGATTAATAACAAACACATATATATCATTGCACTTCTTTTTACAACAATGATTTTAGGGATAGGTTATGCGCAAACATCAGATATTAATTTATCTCTAAGTGGGGAAGCGACTGCAACACCAGCAGAAGAAGTTACAATTATCGATATTACGTATCTATCGAGTAATTTAGCTGATCCCAATGATTCTACAATTCATGATTCATACTTAACCTTAATGAATAGTAGTATTGTTTTAGGCAATGATTTATCATCAACTATTACATATAAAATAACAGTAAAAAATCTAAGTGGAATAATGGCTTTGTATAATAATGCAGTTTATTCAACAGAATTAGGTTATGATAATCAAGATATTGAATTTCTTATTAATGGAATAACAACAGGTGATACTTTAAATACTCAAGAAGAAAAAGAATTTACTATTACCTTTAAATATAAAGATAATTTATCTACAATTACGAATAACACTTTAAATTCATATATTAATTTTGTATTTGATTTAGAACCTAAAGTCGCTAGAATTGGCTCAAATTATTATGATACATTAAGTGCTGCTGTTAGTACTGTGCCAACTAATGATACTGAAACTGTAATTGAATTATTAAATAATACTGCCGAAGTAATAACTATAGCAAATCATCAAAATATCGTTTTAAATATGAACAATAATACGATAAGTAATAATGGTAATGATAATGTAATCAAGAACTATGGAAAACTTACTATAAATAATGGAACTATTCAAAGTGACGCTGAAACAAATGGAGCTGTCAATGTTGAATCTACTGGAAATCTATATCTGAATTCAGTAACAATAAATGCAACTGGTGGAAGACAAGCTATATATAATAATAAAGGTAAAACAACAATTTCAGGTAATAGTTATCTTCATAATACAACAACCGAAAGAGCAGCTATACAAAATCTTGCCGGAGGAACTGTAACAGTACTAAGTGGAACAATAGAAGCTGAAGGAAACTCAGCTTGTATAAATGCTGGAACACTTACAATAGGTACAAAAGATGGTACTTATAATAGTAACAGCCCAATATTTGTAGGTAATAAATATGGTATAGAAAGTACATCAAATTATAGTTTTTATGATGGAACTATTAAAGGAAAAACACGTGGTGTCAACGATAATTCAAAAGTTAGAGACACGGAAACTAACCATGTTATCCAATTGTCAACTGAAGTAATAGATAATCAAACCTATAGTGTAGCCAAACTAGTGGCTGGAGTGAATATTACATTTAATGCTAATAGCGGAACAGTTAGCGAGCCAAGGAGATCATTAGAAGCCGGTAGCCCAGCTGGAGTGTTACCAATTCCAACTAGACATAATTATGATTTTGTAGGCTGGTTTACTGCAAAAAATGGTGGCCAACAAGTAACTGAAAATACTATAATAAATAGTGACGTTACTTTCTATGCCCATTGGACAAAGATTACCAATGTTGTAAGAATTGGTTCTACCTATTATGATACACTTAGCGAAGCCGTAGCAAATTGCCCTAACAATGTACAAACAACAATTGTCGTAGAGAAAGATCATTATGACAATATAACTGTAAACGCATATAAAAACATAATTATAGATTTAAATGGAAAAAGCATTTTCAATGATGATAAAAATGCTATCATAGAGAATAGTGGTAATCTCTCAATATCAAATGGAACATTATCTTCTAGTGGTGAATCTGCCACTATCAATAATAATGCTGGAAATCTCTCTATAAGTGCCAATGTTGTTTCAACAGGAGCCAAGCAAGCTCTTTATGTATTAGGTGGAACGGTCCAAATATTAGATGGTGCTTATCTAAGTTCTCAAACTAATGGAGCACCAACTAATGGTGATACAACAATGCAAAGAGGAACAGTCCAAATATTACCAACTGGTACAGTAATTGTTTTAGGTGGTACTATTATAAGTTCTAAACAACATGCTATATCAAATGAAGGGATTTTAACAATAGGTACCAAAGATGGCAATGTAAATAACCAAACTCCTATGATAAGAGGAGAGGCTTATGGTGTTTTAACAATAGGTACATTTAACTTCTATGATGGTACAATTGCTGGAAAAACCGATGCTATCTCTGGAACAATAACTGATCAACAGACAACGATTTCAGCAGGTACTATAGTAGTAGATAATAAAACATATCAAACTAATTTTAATAGTTAAAAAAACTTAAAAAGAAAACTTTCTTTTTAAGTTTTTTTTTATATATGTTATAATAAAATAGAGTAAAGGTAGGGATAAAATGAAAAATGATCGTTATTATGCAATGACAAAAGAAGAAATCTTTTTAAGACTACAAACTTCAAAAGAAGGTTTAACAGAAAAAGAAGTTCAAAGAAGACAAGAAAAATATGGTCTGAATGAACTACCTAAAAAAGAAAAACCAAGTATTTTAAGTATTGTTAAGGAAGAACTATTTGATCCTATAGTTATCCTATTATTAGTTGCTGTTTTAGCGTCTTTATTAATAGGAGAAGTAGTAGATGCAATTGTTATTATTATGATTGTATTAGTAGATTTAATAATAGGAACATATGAAGAAAATAAAGCAAATTCTACTATGGAAGCTTTAGAAAAACTAATAGCTGAAAAAACTAAAGTCAGTCGTGATAACCATGAAATAATAATTTCTTCAAAAGAAGTAACAGTTGGAGATTATATTTTTTTAGAGTCAGGTGATAAAATCCCAGCTGATGTAAGAATTATCGAATCACATAACTTTATGGTAGACGAATCTATCTTAACTGGTGAAAGCTTACCAGTAGAGAAAAATAATAAGCCTCTCCAAAATAAAGATTGTGCCATTACTTCTCAAAATAATATTTTATTTGCTGGAACAACCGTAGTAACAGGTAGAGCTGAAGCTATAGTTATTGGGATAGGAACCAATACTGAAGTAGGTAAAATAGCTACGACCATGCATAATGCTAAAGAAGAAAAATCCCCTTTAACGATTAGAATAGAACAATTTTCAAAACAAATTAGTTTAGCAATTGTTGTTTTAGGTTTAATAATCGCTATATTACTATTATGGAAAGGTATTCATCCTTCAGAAATATTAGTATCTGTTATAGCTTTAGCTGTATCTGCTATGCCAGAAGGACTACCACTTGCTATGACAATGGCCTTAACAATTGCCTCAAATAAAATGGCCAAGCATAAAGTAATTACCAAGAAATTAAATTCCGTAGAAGCTTTAGGTAGTTGTACTGTAATAGCAAGTGATAAAACAGGAACCTTAACAGTAAATGAACAAACAGCTAGAAAAATAGTTCTACCAAACAACTTAGAATATATGGTTTCAGGAACAGGATATAATACTGATGGTGAAATTATAGGTACAGATTTAGAATACGCTAAAGAACTAGCTAAATTAGGTGTGATTAATAATGAAGCAAAATTTACTCAGAAAGAACAAATAGGAGATTCAATAGATATAGCCTTCTTAGTTCTAGGTGAAAAACTAAAAGCAAAAATAGATGAAATAGAAATATTAGAAATAATTCCTTATGAATCAGTTAATAAATATTCAGCAGTCTTCTATAAAAAAGATAATGAAACTTATTGTACAATAAAAGGGTCCCTAGAAGTAGTTTTAAAATATTGTAATAAAATGAATCACTCTAAAACATTTGATAAGTTAAGAATTGAGGCCCAAAATGAAGAATTATCAAAAGATGGCTATCGGGTAATTGCCATTGCTAATGGAAAAATAGAAAGTAGTAATAATTATACTGAAAAAAGTATTAAAGATTTAACATTTATGGGCTTAGTAGGTTTTATAGATCCAATTCGTAAAGAAGTAATAGGAGCAATTAAAAAATGTCGTACTGCTGGTATTAAGGTATTAATGATTACCGGAGATCATCCTTTAACTTCTTATAAAATAGCCAGAGATTTAAAATTAGCTGATAATATGATTGAAATAACAACAGGAGATGAAGTAGAAGAATACTATCAAAAAGGTGAAGTGGTATTTGATGAATTTGTTCAAAAGAAAAAAGTCTTTTCTCGAGTAACCCCTCTTCAAAAACTTAGAATTGTTGAATCTCTTAAAAGACAAAAAGAATTTGTCGCAGTAACCGGTGATGGTGTTAATGATGCTCCTGCTTTAAAAATTGCTAATATAGGAATTGCTATGGGAAGTGGTACAGATATTGCCAAAGAAGCAGCTAAAATGGTTGTCTTAGATGATAACTTTAAATCCATTGTTAGTGGAGTAGAAGAAGGAAGAGTAGCTTATGCTAATATTAGAAAGATAACATATTTCTTATTATCTTGTGGCCTAGCAGAAGTATTATTCTTTACCCTTTCAGTCTTAGCTAATATGCCAATGCCATTAGTCGCAATTCAACTATTATGGTTAAATGTAGTAACAGATGGTTTACAAGATATAGCTTTATCCTTTGAAAAAGCCGAAGATGATATTATGAAATCTCCTCCTAGAAATCCCGAAGAAAGTTTATTTAATAGAAATATGATTGAAGAAATAATAATTGCTGGAATTAGTATTGGTTTATTAGTATTCTATTTATGGTATTTTTTAGTAAGTCATTTAAATATGGAACTATCCCTTGCCAGAGGTTATGTTATGGCTCTAATGATTATTATTCAAAATGTACATGCATTTAATTGTCGAAGTGAAAAAATAAGTGTATTTAAGAAATCAATTACTACCAATAAAATATTCTTAATTAGTATCTTAGGCTCTCTATTATTAGGAGTAGCAGTAATAGAAATACCTACTTTAACATTATTATTAAAAACTCAACATATTCCAACGCCTGCTCTTATAACATTATTCTTCTTAGGAATGATTATTATTCTAATTATGGAATTGTATAAAAAAATTAAATATCAGAGAAAAGACTAGTATGGTATAATAATAAATATGAATGAATGGGAGGAATGGATATGATAAGTCCAATAAATGATATTTCTGAGATTAATCAAGAAAAAATCATAAACCAAATTCGTAGTTTAGGAATTGATATGATTCATGAAGCTAAAAGCGGTCATCCAGGTATTGTTTTAGGAGCTGCTCCAATAATTTATACATTATATGCTCACCATTTAAGAATAAATCCTAAAAATCCAAACTTTTTCAATAGAGATAGATTTATAATGTCAGCTGGACATGGGTCAGCTTTGCTTTATTCTACCCTTTATTTAGCTGGATATGATTTAACAATTGATGATTTAAAACAATTTCGTCAGATTGATTCAAAAACTCCGGGTCATCCTGAATATGGAGTAACCCCAGGAGTTGAATGTACAACTGGTCCATTAGGTCAAGGATTCGCCACCGCTGTAGGAATAGCTATGGCTGAAGCAAATCTAAGGTCAAGATATCCAAATTTAATTGATTATAATACTTATGTATTATGTGGAGATGGTGATTTAATGGAAGGAGTTTCCTATGAAGCAGCCTCCCTAGCCGGTACTTTAAAATTACATAAGTTAATAGTATTATATGATTCTAATAATATATGTTTAGATGGTAAAACATCTGATTCTTTTAATGAAGATATTACAATGCGTTTTATATCCCAAGGTTGGAATGTTATTACTGTAGAAGATGGTAATAGTTATGAATTAATTAATAAAGCTTTAGAAGAAGCTAAAACAAGTACTGAAAAACCAACCTTAATTGAAGTAAAAACAACTATTGGTAAATACTCTTTATTAGAAGGAACAAATAAAATACATGGTGCTCCTCCAACAGAAGAAGATATTGACCAAATGAAAGAAAAAATGGGAGTTCGTAATATTCCTTTCGCAATAAGTCAAAACATTTTAGAAGAATTTCAATGGATAATGAATAATAGATGTGAAAATCTCCAAAGTGAATGGGAAGATAAGTACATGAAGGAACCAGAAGAAGTAAAACAAGAATTATCATATTTTATGAATCCTAATAAGAAAATAGAAATAAAAGACTTATTTTATGATGCTCCAGAGAATAATATTGAATCTACTAGGGAAACCTCATCTAAAATATTAAATTCAGTTGTTAAAAATTCTCCATATTTGATTGGTGGGGCTGCCGATTTATTTGGTTCAACTAAAGTTTATATTAAAGAATGTGGAGATTTTAAAAGTGATAACTACCTAGGTAAAAATATATTCTTTGGAGTAAGAGAACACGCTATGGGGGCTATTTCCAATGGCCTAGCTTTATGTGGATTTAGACCATATGTTGCAACATACCTTTCCTTTAGTGACTATTTAAAACCAGCTCTACGCCTAACAGCTCTAATGAATTTACCAAGTATTTATATTTTTTCACATGATTCAATCAGTGCTGGTGAAGATGGCCCAACCCATCAACCAGTAGAACAGCTAATAGCTTTAAGAACTACACCAAATTTAGATGTATTCCGTCCTGCTGATGCCAACGAAGTAATAGGATCTTACAAAGCTATTTTTGAAAAAGAAAATGGTCCTAGTGTTATTACCTTAGCACGTAATAATGTTCCAATATTAGAAGAAACCAAAGCCAATGAAATAGAAAAAGGAGCATATATTGCTCTAGATACTATGAAAAAACCAATGGGTATTATTATGTCATCAGGAGAAGAATTACACTTAGTTTTAGAAGTTGCTAAAAGATTAAGAACAAAAGGCATAGAAATAAGAGTAGTATCAGTTCCAAACTTAGGAAGATTCTTAAAACAAAGTGATGAATATATAGAAGAATTATTGCCAGTAGAAGTAAGAAAAATAGCTGTAGAAGCTTCTTCTTCATTCTCATGGAATAAATTAATATATAATTCTAAGTATTTAATAACTTTAGATGAATTTGGTTCTAGTGGTAAAAAAGATGATGTCTATAAAAAATATGGTTTTGATGTAGATTCACTAGAAGAAAAAATAGAAAATCTTTTAAAATAAAAAGGGGATAAATAAATGAAAAAAAAGGTAGATTTAATTATTATACTAATATTATTAATCCCAGTGTTTGTAAATGCCGAAGATCAATTTACTGAAGTATATTATCCAAAAAGCTTTACCAAATTTGAATTAACATCAATTACTGCCAGTGAATACTATAGTGATTCAATTAAATATGAAAATGGGATATATGAATTAACTGGTAATGTAATGCATTGTTCTATAGAGGACTATATAGCAGCCAATCCTGGACATGATTATTATTATAGATGTGAAGATAGTTCAAATACAACTTGTAGATCTATGTATGCTGTTTTTCCAAATACTACATTTAATATAATGAATAGTACTGGTTTATTAAGAGTAGAGTTGGTTAATGGGGAAACTGCCGAAGATAAATTGTTTTTTTACATTGGTAATGATTATAAATACGATAACGGAGAGTACCACTTAGTAGATTATGAAAAACATAATATTACAGAAGTTACTTCAAAAAATTTCTTTTCGAAAAAGTATAAAGACAAATATATTTGCCCTGATAGTTTTGGTGTAAGTTGCAACAACATGGTTAAACTATTATCTCCAGGAAATTGGAGTAGTTATGGAGAAGACCTAACAGAAGCTCAGAATTTTTCTACTGGATATCAATATAAAGATGGGCTTTTTTATCTAACAAATCCTAAGTTAATACTACCTTTTTCAACAACCGAGGCAAAAGGCTACGCCTGTATATCTAAAGAAAGTACTTGTGATAATCTATATGAAGTAACTATATCTAATGATATTTCATACAGAGATGGAAGAGAACATTATTACCAAAAAGTAAACATCAATGATAATACAGCTTCTTTCAAGTATATAGAATTAGATTTAAAAGATGAATATATTTTATCTGATTATTTTACGGAAAATGAATTAGAAAATGCTTTCTCAACTGATGAAAGTATTATATCGTTAGAAAATAAAAAACTTGTTTTAAAGAAAGTAGGAGAAGCATCAATTATTTATGAAGAAGCAGATGTCTACAAAGAGTTACAAATAAAAGTAACAACAAATGCTACTTCTGAAAAAAATGAAGCTCCAAATAATCCTAAAACTTCAACACCAATAATTGCTTTAATAATTCTAATTTTAATTACACCAATACTTATTAGAGTATATAAATCTAATAAAAACTTGATTCTCTAATATTTATCTTGTAAAATACATATAAGGAGATGATTTTATGGTACATGATATTTTATTATTAGTAGTAGGAATTTTAATTGGTGCTGCTATAGGTTTCTTCCTAGCAAGATACTTTATGAAGAAATATCTAAAGCAAAATCCACCAATTAATGAAGATATGATTAAAGCATTAATGATGCAGATGGGTAGAAAACCTAATCAAAAACAAATAAATCAAATGATGAAAGCCATGGAGAAATATCAGTAGATATTTCTTTTAAAATATCAGGGGGGATATTCATTGGAAAAAGCAAAAATAATTCTAAAAATGTGGGATTACTACATGGTTCAGGAACAACCAACTGGAGTAATAGATTTTATTAATGTCCCAAATTATGATGTCTGCCAGAATCATGAACAAAGCATTTCAATCTTTATGATGCTTTTATATTCAGGGAAACTATCTGACAATCTTACTGGAAAAGAAATAATTGATTATGGAGATATTTATGAATATGGTGAATACTATAATCCAGATTTTCTAGTAGAAATAACAAATGGCATATATTATTACGATATATTTGGGGATAATAGTCCCTATGATAAAGAAATTGAAATAGTTTCTGAAAATATATTTAATAATACTCCAGCTAGTCTGGTATGTTATAGATATAATGAACTAAAAAAAGTGGTATCAAATCAAAATCACCAAATTACTGATGAAGAGTTATCCGACGATAAATTATTATACATGGATACTCATTCGTTTTTAACTTTAGATATATTAGAAAAAATAAAACCAACTGCAGAAGTAGATAGATCTGATATACCAAACAAAAAAGTATTACTACTTTATTCTGGTGGGAAGGATAGCATGTTATCTGCACTTAGATTACACAATGATGGATATAATGTTTTCTTCATCCACTTTGATAATGGGTATATGAGGGATACAGATTTTCCCTTTATTCGCGGTGTAACTACATTCAACAATCAGTATATTAGTGTTTCTAGTTTCCTCCAGTGTCAAAACACATATGATATTTCAATTCAGGTGAAAATGCCCAATTATGAAAAAACGGCAGAGTATTGTTTTTCAGAAATGTTTAAAAATGTTAACATATCAAAACATTTTACGACCTTATGTAATAGAATTGGTTTAAAACTAGACGGTAATCTAGAAGGAGGATCAATATTTTCAGAATTAAGATGTCTATGTTGCCGAACTGCCATGTATATAGAAATAATAAAAATAGCAAAAAAACTAGGTTTTGAATATATAGGGGATGGTGCACGAGAAAGCCAAGATTTTTTTATAGAACAAGAAGAAATGCTTAATAGGTATAGAAAAATAGCTAATATACATGGGATTGAACTTTTATTACCAGTATGGAAAGTAACAGATGATAAAGCCGTAATCCAAGAATTAGTGGATGGTGGGCTTCCTGCTAAAGCAGCTGAAGCAAAATGCCTAATAGGAAGACCTGCGATGAAAAAGTCAGAAGAAGATAAGAAAAAAATACTAAACATCTTTGATAAAAAAATACTACCTTATGTATTTCAACAATTGCCAATTTCATATTATAAGAGCAATCAACTGATAAAAAAATAAACAGCATAAGCTGTTTTTAATTTTACAAATAAATCAAAAAATGTTATAATCAACCACAAAAGAGGGATAAATATGTTAGATGAAGAAAGAGTAATAAAACAAAAACTTGATTTTACAAACAATTACTATGGTTACTGGCATAATGGTAAAACAATTACTAGTCTAGATGAAATCTATTCACCAAAATGTTTAACTTGTGATGCATGTTGTTGTAGAAGATTTCCTTGTTATTGCTTACCATGTGATTTTGGTGGTAACCTCCATGATCCAGCTTACATAAAGATGGTGCTATCTGTTGGACCTATAGTAGTTTCTCCCTCATTTTTAGAAAAACCAGATTTTTATGTTCTACGTCCACGTCACATAAAAGAAAAAAATAAAGTTATTAATAAAAAACCAATTTTTAGTAAACCTTGTGTTTTCTTAGGAGAAAATGGTTGTATCTTACCAAAAGAATTACGTCCAACTGAAGGTTTATTATATTTATGCGGTAGAGGACAATCAGCCTATGAAGAATTAAGTATATATGATATACATAAAGCTTGGGAACCATTTCAACCTGATTTGGAACCATTTTATGAAGATTGTTTAAAAGGCCAAATACCTGCTAAAACAGTTATTACAGAAGAAGATATTAAAACATTAAGAAAATATATTATGTTTCCTTACCAAATATAAGATGATAAGGATAACCTCTTTTATCAACTTTATTTAAATCTAAACCTAATTCTTTTGATAGTACTACTAACTCTCCATATTCACTAATTGGATCTTTAGAATACTTCTTTACTTCAATTTCAATAAAGTATCCCAAATCCTTAACAGAGTCTAATGATATTTCATACTTATCTAAGTACATATATTTTATTCTTACTTTATCAACAACCGCAATAACTTCTAAACCAAGTACTTTAAATATCTTTTCTAAATTCTCACTATTATCTATTTCGACTTCCCATTCATCACAATAAATATTATCATGCCAATTCTTATAATTAAGAATTTTTTTATTGCCTCTTTCTCCAATTCTAATCCATTCATTAATAACTTCACCATTCAAGAATGAACGATAAGTAGGTTGATAATAAGTATCAAGTTGTCTACTTTCATTTATAAAAGAAGCATTCTTATTCATAAAACTTTTTATTTTTTTAAATTCTGCTAGAGATAATTCTATTTTTATTTCAGTTTCTACATCACTCTTAGGATTATTACCATATACCAAGTAACCAACATCACAATCTAATACTTCAGCCATTTTAGCAATAATTTCTAAATTAGGTTCAGTTCTACCAGATTCCCAACTAGATATAGTTTTATCAGTAACAAATAATCTATCAGCTAATTCTTGTTGGGTGAGCTTTTTATCCTTTCTTAATTTACTAATTCTTTTACCAATAGTCATAATAATCACCTCAATGAAAGCATAACATACAAAAAAAGATATTTTTCTCTACATTTTGTAGAAAAGTATCTATATTATAACATGTATAATAAATCTTTCTTTACTATATAAGAAAAAAATGATAAAATATGCTTCAAAAAAAGAAATGAGGAAAAATCAATGACCAATGATGATAATTATAAAAAAGCTTTAGAAGAATATGCTATATATAAATTGTATAACATAAATGCGTTTATTGAAATGAAGAGACAATTTGTAGAACTTGATTGTGGAAATTTTGAATCATATGAAGATTTTTTAATGCCTAAGTGTCAACATTGTATGACTCCTTGCTGTAAAGACATACCGTGTAGTTTTGCCCCATGGGACTTGTTGTATTTAAAAGATCCTATGTACCTAAAAGCTTTATTGGACACAAATTTAGTAACGATTGCATATGTTCTAGGAGATTATATTATCCGTCCAAGTAGATGTGATGAGAAAGGCAGAATAGTTGGTTATAATAATCGTAATAGATTAAAACCACAATTAGAGGATTCAAGATGTGTTCTACATGATGAAAAAACAGGCTGTATGTTAGCTAAAGAGTTAAGACCATCAGATGGATTATTGTTTTCGTGTCAACATGAGGATATTCTTACATTTCCAGAGCTATTAGCCTTATGGCAACCATATAATCCATTATTGGAACGCTTATATAGAATAAATAATCCATATAAATCTTTTGAAGAATTACGCTTAAAGACAATTGGTGGGGAAAGAAAAAGTGCATCTAAAGAAAAAGTAAAAGAATTATCAGAAGCAATTATAGGGTATAATTTATATAAAAAATAAGTAATATATCATGTTATACTAAAGGAGGTGATAGGATGAAAGACTTTAAAGAAAAACTTAGTTTAGTACCTACTAAACCAGGTAGTTATCAAATGAAAAATAAAGAAGGTATTATCATATATGTAGGAAAAGCTAAAAACCTTCAAAGAAGATTAAGAAGTTATTTTACTAGAACCTTAACAGGTAAAACAAAACTATTAGTAGATGAAATAGATGATTTTGAATACATTGTAACTTCATCTGAATTAGAAAGTCTAATCCTAGAAATAACTCTAATAAAAAAGTATGATCCAAAATATAATATTTTATTAAGAGATGATAAATCCTATCCCTATATAGAACTAACTAATGATAAATATCCTATGGTTAAAGTAGTTAGAAATGTCAAAAGAAAAAAGAACAAAAATCATTTATATGGGCCATATCCTAATGTATATGCCGCCAGAAAAACAGTTAATATGATTAATAGGATATATCCTTTAAGAAAATGTGAAAAACTAAAAAAAGAATTATGCTTATACTACCATATCCATGAATGTTTAGGCTACTGTGAGAAGAATATTTCAGATGATAAAATAGAAGAAATGAAAAAAGAAATAATTTCATTTTTAAAAGGAGATTCTACTATTATTACTGAAAAAATAACTAATGAAATGACTAAAGCATCCAATAATATGAATTATGAAAAAGCCTTAGAATTAAAAAATATGTTAGAAGATATAAATACTACACTTAGAAAACAAAAAATTGATTTAAATAAGAACTATCAGTTTGATTTAGTAAACTATTATAGTGATAATAACTATACTAGTATTGAAATATTCTTTATTAGAGATGGACTACTATTTGGTAGACATAATGAAATAATACCTTCTCTAGGAGATGTTCCAAGTGAAGTAGAAGAATATCTTATAAAGTTTTATGATAAAACTCTTCCTCCTCATGAATTATTATTAAATGAGGAAATGAATAAAGATTTACTCCAAGAATATTTCCAAGTAAAAGTAATTACCCCTCAAAAAGGTAAATTAAAAAGTTTATTAGATCTAGCTTTAGAAAACGCTAAAGAACAATTAGAATTACAAGAAGAAACTCTAAAGAAAGATGATGCTGAAAGATTAAAAGCCTTAGAAGAACTAAAAAACTTATTAGGCTTAGATAAACTAAGTAGAATGGAGTCATTTGATAACTCCCATTTATTTGGTACTTTCTATGTGGGTGGCATGGTTGTCTTTGATGATTTCCTTCCTAATAAAGATTTATATCGTAAATATAAAATATCTAGCGAAGTAAAAGATGATATAGCCGCTATGAAAGAAGTAATTTATAGAAGATATTTTAAAACTATTATGGAAGAAGCTTATACTCCAGACTTAATAGTAATGGATGGTGGTAAAACACAGATTAATGCCTGCAAAGAAGTATTAGAATCCCTTAATCTAAAGATACCAATAATCGGCCTAGTAAAAGATAATCATCATAAAACAAATCAAATTATGAATGAAAACTATCAAATTATAGAAGTAGAAAAAGATTCTAAGTTATTCTTATTCCTAACTAGAATCCAAGAAGAAGTTCATAGATATGCTATTACATATCATAGAAATATAAAAGCTAAAGGAGCTTTATCAAGTACCCTAGAATTAATACCTGGTATTGGAGAAGTAAGAAAAAAAGAATTATTAAAAAAATTTGGTTCTTTAAAAAAGATAAAAGAAGCTACAGAAGAAGAATTAAGTGAAGTTGTAGGAAAAGAAATAGCTTCTAATTTAAAAGAATATCTACAAAAAATATAAAGGATTATTATTAATCCTTTTTTCTGTTCTAATAGGAAAAACTTGCTTTTTTTAAGGTTTTATGATATAATATGGAACAGTTAGAAGGGGGATAATAATATGGCTAAAAATGATGGTTCGTTTGTGGTAGTTAGTGACTTTCACTCATATAGCTGGCCACTAGAAAAAGTAATTAAATATTATATAAATGAATATGATAAAGTATATATCCTAGGAGATGCAACAGATAGAGGAGAATACGATGATGGAACAGGTGGAATTGACTTATTATGTCAAATAAAAGAATTAACTGAAAAATATCCAGGTAAAGTATTCTATGTTCCAGGAAACCATGATGAATTCGTATATGGTTATGCCAAAGATAATGATTCAATTTCAGAAGAAAACCTTTTACGTAATCATGGTGTAGAAACGATAAATGCTATTGCAGAAATGGAAGAAGACAACCCTAAAAAATTAAATGAATTAATAGATTGGTTAGGTAAATTACCATTACAAAGAGAGCATTTCTATAAAGAAAAAAGATATGTTTTAGCCCACGCTTTATTTGATGAGACATTATTTAAAAGAGATAGATATTTCTCTTTAAGAGATTATAGAATATACGGAGGAAATCATGGGGCGTATGAACATATTCTATGGTTTAGAAAAACTAATGATGATTTCTATGATGAATCTAGATTACCAGAAAAAGGTACAACCATGATTATTGGACATACCCCATTAAGATATAGAGCAGGCTTAAATCTAGACTTAGTAAATAAAAAAGGGGATACGATTCCTGTATATTGTGTTGATGGTGGAGTTGCCTATGATGGTAGAATGCAAAAATTTTCTGCCTCTGATCAAGGTACAGGAGTGTATGACACATTAAAGTATGAGCATATAGATAGAGGAGATAAACATAAAGTTAAGTATAATACCGAAGAAATTAAAAGAGCTGTAGACCATAAGATACTATATTATATTGAAAGATTAGGATCACTAGAAACAGCAATTAATAAAGTAATCGCTTTATTTTATAATGAGGAGTATGATTATGTTAACTGTGATGGAGAAGCCATAAGTGTAGCTGAAGCACAGGAATATATTAATGATACATGTTTAGCATATCAATCAGAATCTGTAAGTTATGAAGATGCTTTAAAGATTTACTTTACTGAAGTTGTAGTAGATAAAATTAGTGAAAGCTTACTTGCAAAATATAAAAAGCAAAGATATGTAAGTACTTATGTAGCAAATTTTATAGAGGAAGAAGATTTCTCATATATTACTAGAGATGGGGGAGCTAGATTATTAGCCTTAAAACTAGGAATAGATAATATTAAAAATTGGCATAGAAACTGTAGCTATCCTTCATATAGTGATTATCTAGCTGCTAAATTCGGAAAACAATATAAAAAATAATTTAAAATGTAAAGAGTATGCAAATGCTACTCTTTTTCTTTTTATTAAAAAAAGATGATATAAATAATTAAAGAAGAAGTATTATGGGAAGCAGTTTCAACTGAAAACAATAAGTAGAAGGAATGATTAATTTCATTTCTTTTTATTTTGTGTTATATTATTAATGTTAGAAATGAGTGATAAGATGAGTAAAATAAAAGTAATGGATGAAGTACTAGCTAATAAAATTGCAGCTGGAGAAGTAGTTGAAAAAACTATGAATGTTGTTAAAGAATTAGTAGAAAACTCTATTGATGCTGAAAGTACAGAAATAAAAATAGAATTAATTGATTCAGGTGTTAAAGAAATAAAAGTTACTGATAATGGTATTGGTATGGACGAAGAAGATGCAGTTATGGCTTTTCAAAGACATGCTACTTCTAAATTGACTAAATTAGATGATTTATTCTATATTGAATCATTAGGTTTTCGTGGAGAAGCTCTACCATCTATCGCTAGTGTTTCAAATGTTACTTTAAAAACAAGTAATGGTGAAACAGGGACTCTAATAACAATCTCAGGAGGTCATGATTTAAAAGTAGAAAGAGCAGATCTTCAAAAAGGAACAACTATTACTGTAAGAGATTTATTTTATAACACTCCTGTTCGTTTAAAGTATTTAAAGAATCTATATGTAGAATTAGCCCATATTGTTGAATATCTAAATAAGATGGCCTTGTCTTATCCAAATATAAAATTTACTTTAATTAATAATGACAAAGTATTATTAAAAACAGATGGGAATGGAGATTTATTAAAAGTAATATATGAAATATATGGAGCAGATATTACCAAAAAAATGATTCCTATTGAGAGTGAAAATGATGACTATTATATACACGGATATATATCATACCCTGAAGTAACAAAAGGTAATAGAAATTCCATTACTACTTTAGTAAATGGTAGAGTTATCAAAAATAATGAATTAAATAAATGTATGGTAGATTGCTATCACACCTATATTCATAAAGATCGTTATCCAGTAATTATATTAAATATTGATGTAGATCCAATCTTAGTTGATATCAATATACATCCTACTAAAATGGATATAAAATTTTCAAAGATGGATACTTTAAAAGATTTAATAATATCTTGTTTTACTAAAACTCTAGAAGAATTAACTTTAATCCCAGAAGTGAGTGTAAGAGATAGTTATTCTGTAAGTGAAGTAAGAAGACAAATTACAAATGATCAAAAAGAAGAAAAAAAAGAAGAAAAAGAAAAGTACGAAGAAATCAAATTAGATTTTGAAGTCCAAGAAGAGAAGAGAGAAATAGAAGAAAAAATAATTGGGGATTTACCTTTTGAAGTAGAAGAAGATAAAAAAGTATCTAGAATTAAAAAAATGATGCCACGAGGCGTAGTATTATTAACTTATATAGTTGCGGAAAATGAAGATGGTATGTATTTAATTGATCAACATGCAGCCGCAGAAAGAATAAATTATGAAAAGATTCTAAAACAAATGAAAGAAAAACCAATCCCTGTAGATTTATTAGTACCAATTAAAATAGAACTAAGAAAAGATGAATTACTACTAGCTAAAGATCGTTTAAAAATATTAGAAGATTATGGCTTTGTCATAGAAGATTTTGGTGGTAATACAATTATTGTTAGAACTTTTCCTAGTTGGATTCCAACTGATAGAAGTGAAGATATAATTCGTAAGATAATGGATTTAGTAATAGAAAAAGGGACCTTTGATTTTGACCAGTTTATTTGGCGCATAGCTGCGACAACTGCCTGTAGAATGTCTGTTATGGCAAACACTTATATTTCTCCTGAAGAAGAAGACTGGATACTTGAAAATATAAGGTATTGTGATAATCCTTTTACTTGTCCCCATGGTAGACCAACAATTATTACTTATACAAAGTATGAATTAGAAAAACTATTTAAAAGACAACTTGATTAAATAGCTATTAAATGATATAATACCCAGCAAAAAGGGATGAGGTATGTGATAAATAGTTTTAATAAAGTGTTTCCATTTACAACTGAAAATATTGGTGGATATATAGAAGATTTAAAAGTAGAAAATAAATCTGTTTTAACGGTAGGTTCATCTATTGATCAAGCACTTAATTCTTTATTATTTGGTGCAGATAGAGTAATACTATATGACATTAATCCTAATACTTATCAGTTTCTCCAAACAAAAAAGGATATTATCCTAAATACTTCTAGGAATAATTTATATGATAGAATTATAAGTGCAACAAAATCCCCAGCCGAAGAGTTGTTTTCCTGGGCTGATCTTCAACAAATGAGCCCATATTTAAAAGATGATACAAACTATAGTAAACTACAAAGATTATTATCACAAAAGGAAATAGAATTTGTAGAAGGGGACATTTTTAGAATGAATGAGTCTCTTAAAGATGAAAAAGTAGATAGAATGATTTTTTCAAATATTCTCCAAGAAGTAGATAAACTTGCTAAAATATATGGTTATGAAGGAAAAACAAATGAATTCTTATATGATACTTTTATAGACTGGCTCTCTCATTTAAATGAAAATGGTAAAATAATGTTAATGTATTTCTATGGATTAAATGTAAATATTAAGAATTATATAGAGTTAGAAAAAGCTTTAGTAGAATATCCGTTAATTTTACGTCCTATCAAAAATAATGATGGATATGTAGTATATGAAAAAAGTAAATGGAGGTAAAATTGAAAGACATAATTGTAATAGTAGGACCAACTGGTGTTGGTAAAACAAAGTGCAGTATTGAATTAGCTAAGAAAATAAATGCTGAAATTATTAATGGAGATAGTGTTGCTATTTATAAAGGATTAGATATTGGAAGTGCTAAACCAACTAAAGAAGAACAAGAAAATGTTCCTCATCATCTAATAGATATTAAAGAAGTAATTGATAATTATACAGTTTTTGATTATCAAAAAGATTGTCGAGAAAAAATAGAAGAAATAACATCTCGTGGTAAAAGAGTAATCATAGTAGGTGGGACAGGTTTATATATTAAGGCAGCCCTATATAATTACCAATTTAAAGAGGGAACAACCTATCATCAATATGAAGATTATTCTAATGAAGAACTATTAGAACAAATAAAAAAACAATATAGTGGGCCTCTTCCAGAATTAAATAATCGTAAAAGATTAGTCAGATTACTAAATAAACTAGAAAATGAAGAGGAAATAACTTATCAAAAAGATGAATGCCTATATCCTATAAAAGTCATTGGTCTAACAACAACAAGAGATAATCTATATCAAAGAATAAATGCTAGAGTAGAGCAAATGCTAGAAAAAGGCTTATTAAATGAAGTAATATCATTTAAAGATAAATATCAAATATCAAGAATTCTAAATAGTGGGATTGGTTATAAAGAATTTAAAGATTTTTTATTAGAAAAAAAAGAATTAGAAGAAGTAATAGATGAAATAAAAAAAGACTCTAGACATTTTGCTAAAAGACAATACACATTCTTTAATCATCAATTCCCAACACATTGGATAAATGTTGATTTTAATAACTTTTCAAACACTATAAAAGAAGTAGAAGAATATATAAAAAAAGATGCTTAATTAAGCATCTTTTAATTCTAAATAATGATCTACATTAAATTGATGTTGAGTAGGTTCTAAAACCAATAACTGTGGAGTAGTAAGCATAAAATAACTATGATCTAAATAATCTCTACCATCACTCGCAACAGGATCATCCCAAGTTAAATCTATATGATACCAGCCATTACCAAAATTAAAGACATTCCAAACGTGATTATAAGAAGATACTTTATAACTACGAATGCCCATCTTCTCAAAGAATAACTCCATTAAATCGGAATATCCCCCACAGATAGCATATCCTTCAAATAAAGGCCCATAAGCTATATCAGAATGATATTGAACAATCCCTCTTTCACTACGATCAGAATCATATCTAGTATGATTAATTATATAATCATGTATAGCTCTAATATTATCTTCATAAGAACGTGTCTCTAATACAATTTGTGGATATAATTCATCAATCATTTGATTAATCTTAACAATCTCTTCCGAAGTATAACTCTTTATTAAAGAAATACGAACTTTTCCTAAAGTATCAAATTCTGTCTCTATATGTGAAAAACCATTATAAGGATGAACATAATTATTAATATCAGATAATAAACTCGTATCATTTGCTATAATCTGTACATGTTCTAAACAACTAGTATAGTCACTAGGACAATAAAAAGTAAAATCAGTTTGTCCAGAATTAATAACAGTATAATAAATATTTAATAATTCTTGAAAAGAATGAGGATTAAAATTATCAGTATTTTGTACAAATAAAAAACTATAATTTCTGTAATAAGCATTTTTTTCTTCTAAAGTAATAGGATTACTATTCTTTAATACATGACTATAAATAATAGTAGTAAGTTCTTCTTGTCTTAATAAAACAAAGCCAACAAGAATTAAAAATAAACTACATGTAAATAATAATTTAAATAAAGCCCTGACTTTTGACATATCCTCACCAATTCCTTACCCTAATTTTACAAAAAATAAAATATAAAGTAAATAAAAAAACCAATTATTTCAATTGGTTTACTCCATTGTGTTCATCATCTTTGTTAATCTTGATTTCATACGAGCAGCTTTATTCTTATGGATTTTTCCACTAGACATAGCTTTATCAACTCTTTGAATTGCGATATTTAAGTTGTTACTAGCATTTTCTTTATTTCCAGCTTTTACTTCTTTCTCAAATTTTTTTACAGCAGTTCTCATACTAGTTCTAATAACAGCATTAACATCAGCCTTTTTAGCATTGGAACGCATTCTCTTTTTAGCACTTTTAATATTTGGCATAATCTCACCTCACTTTTGTAAACAAGTTAATTCTACCAAAAAATAATAAAAAAAGCAAATAAAAATAGTAAATTATAGTGGAAAAATATAAAAAAGTATGGTATAATAAACAAAATTTAAAAAGGGGAGTTAGGTATGAAAAAAATCCCAATGGCTGAATTATCTATTTATACACTAATAAATGAATGCCGAAAAGATAATATATCAAAAGATGATTGCTATAAATATTTTAATGCTAAAAACAAAGAAAATGTTCATAAAGTATTTGGCTATCGTAAATATAATTACAATTTTACTGACTATGTAACTTGCTATCATGATGGGAGTAAAATTATTGGTTATATAAGACCAAGCTATGATGATTTTTTAAGAAATTTATGTTTATTTCTAAATATACCAATAACTGGAGAAATAGTTGATAATGAAGAATTAAATACCTTATTAATGAGTAGATTAAATTTTTTAAAGAATATAAGAAATGTCTGGGAATTAAAAGAATTTTTTCCAATTATTCATCAAGACTATATAGATGGCAGAAAACTATATGCCCAGATTGAAGCCAAAAAACCAAAAGAAGATGAAGACTCATCTGAATATGATAAAGAAAGAAAGACTTACTTTCGTCATGCACTTCACCCATGTTTTATAAATAGTGAAAATTCAAAACAAGATTTTATGGGTATTCAAATAGAGTTTTATAATAGATTAATAACCAGACGAAAAGAATATAAGAAGTTAATTGAGTCAAAATGTTATAATGCTTTTATAGGGCAATTTTTTGATATAAATAAAGTTGCTTTATATACAGTACATATTTATTTAACGAAATGTGAAACTAGTCAAGATTTAGAAACTATTAAAAAATACTATAAACTTGTCGAAAAATATTTAGAAGAAAAAGAATATAAAAAGAATATTTCTATTCGCGTTGGAGAAGATATAATCGATTGGTATAACATTAATAGTAGAATGAAAGCAGTTAAACGAATGGTTAGCCAAAAAGAATTAACAGTAAATTGGAAAATACTACCACTAAAAAAAGGTGAACATCTTCATATGAAACAAGAAGGAACACCTAAAGAAACATTATTAAATTATGAAGAAATTGAAGCGTTAAGAACATTTGGTGAAAGAAGAAATAGATTCTATGAAAACAGTAATTATTATCGCGTTGCTATTGGTCTAAATAAATTAAAAGGATATGTTGCTTATTTTTATTTAAATGGTGAAGTCATATTAGATAGAATCTATGATAATACTCTAAAAAGCGCCAAAGGAAATCGCTGGTTTAATATAAATTATATTGATTTCGAAGAATTAAGTAAGTTAGGAAAATCAGAATTAAAAGAGAGAATACCAGTAGGAGAACATTCTGGCTACCATTCAAAATATTGGATGAATAAAGTATCAAAAATCACTAACAAAGAAACAACTAAAGAAACAGAAGAGGGCGTAAAAAGCTTAATAAAGAAATTAGAAAGGAGTGAATAATCACTCCTTTCTTTATTGATATAATTCTTTCTTTAATAATTCAAGATTATCATTCATTAAAGTAACATAATCTTGTTTATCTCTTCTTTGAGCATCTGTAATATTATCTAATCTATGAAGATAAATAGTTTGAATTTCTGAATAGGTTTCTTTTAAATGCTTAACTTGTTCATTTTCTTCTTCTCCTTCAAAAAGGAAAATAAAACTAACTGTGCCATTTTGTATTAAATTTTCAGCATCTGCTAAAGTCTTCTGTGTAGCATCACCATCAATACAAGTAACTTCAATACCAAACTTCTCTAAATATTTTAAAGCACTATCTGCCACTAAAATAGATTTATTATTAGTACTATCTACTGCTACTCTATAATCAGCATCTACTCCACTAATAGTAATTTTTAATTCTTCATAGGCAGTATCAATATCTTTCTTTAAATAATTACTAGAAACATATTCATTTAAACTTAATCTAACATTTTGACTCATCATTAACAAAGATGAAGGGTTTAACCATAATTCTTCTGGTGAATAATCCGTCTCTAATACATAGGCAGTATCAATTATTTTTAAATCAGGATTAATTGCTAATAAATCAACTGCTAAATTTCTTTCTTTTTCCAATAAACCGTTATATACAAATAAATCCTTTTTAGCATATTCTTTCTTCTGTTTCTTACTAACTTTATATTCATTTGTATCAACACCATCTGGATAAATAGAACTAATAGTTGCATGATTACCATATAGACTTTTAACTACATATTCATTTGGATAATTAGTCACAATAATATCTATATTATCCATAGTATCATTACTACATCCAGTAACTATAATAGATAATAATAAAAATATAAATAATAATAAAATCTTTTTTCTCATAAATTCTCCTTTTTAGGTACAGGATCAAGTCCATACGCTCCTCCGGGGTGACATCTTAATATTCTTTTAATTGCTAAAAAAGTACCTTTAACCACCCCATATACCATAATAGCTTCTTTAGCATATTCACTACAAGTAGGAATAAAACGACATTGCCTATGACTTGCTAAAGGCATTTTTTGATAGATATTAATAAAAAATATTAGAATGTTTCTCACTCTATCACCATATTCATTTTACTATTATTATAAGACTTTTTCAAGGTGTTTTACTTCTAAAAAAAGATAAAAAAATAATCTTGTCAAAAATTATTGAGAATAGTAAACTAATAATAGAATGATTGAAAAGAGGTACCCAATATGAATGATGAGGAAAATAAAGACTTAGATATCAAAGATAGAATAAAAAGAATAGAATCAGGTCTTGATTTTAGTATTTTCCCAAATAAAAAAGTACCAGAAGAAAAGAATGATTCCGAAGAAGAAAAAGAGGCAGAGGCTATGAAAGAAGAAAATGAAATAATTGAAGAAGATGATAATAAATTAGAAGAAGAAATAATGGAGTCTCTAGAAGAAAAACCAATTGAAAATGAATTAGTAGATGAACAAGAAGAAAAGATAGAAGAAATTATTCCAGAAAATAATGAAATAGAGGAAGAGCAACCTCAAAAAAGAATAGTAATAGAAGGAAAACCAGAAATAAAAGATAGAAGTAAAAATAAAAAAGAGGATTCAGACTCTAAAAAGAAAAAAAAGTTAATCTTAAATTGTATTATTTCTATTTTATTCTTAATTATCTCCATTATTGGTTATAAAAATGTAAAGAAAGATACTTATATAATTACTGAAAATTCTAATGCTAACTATCAAGTATGTTTAAAAGATAACAATTATTATACCGAAAAGTGTATCAAAGAAGATGGAGAATACATTTCTTCTGTAACAGATACAATCCAAATAGATTTTTCATATAATGCCGAATTTCAAAAAGTAGATAAAAAAGATTACCAATACTATATAAAAAGTCTTTTATTTATAAAAACAGCTGATCAAAATGAAAAAGAATTATATCACAAAGAAACAAGATTAACAGATATTCAAGATATTAAATTAAATGGCAGATTATTAAATATTGCTAAAACAGTAGAAATACCTTATATAGAATATGATCAGTATGCTCAAAAATATAAAAATGATTTTGCCCTTGCTAGTAAAAGTTATGTAGAAGTATCTCTAGTTTTGATAGAAGAAAATTATGAAAAAGAAGCAGCAACTCTTATTATTCCTCTTAATCAAAATACTTATCATATTAATAAAAGAATAATGAAAGATCAAAAGACTCTATATAGAGTAAAAACTAATCCATTATTTATCATGATTTTTGTTATATTAATAATTATAGCGTATATTATGATATGGAAATCTTTTGAAAGATTATGTAAATCTATGTGGGATATTATTATTAAAAAATCTAAATATCAAAGAGAATTAGATAGAATACTAAGAAGAAATGATCGTGATATTGTAACTTTAAAAAATAATATTATAATTAAGAATACAGAAGTAGAGTATGAAGTACAATCATTTAAAGAATTATTAGATGCTAAAGAAGCGGTAGGGGAACCAATCCTTTATAGAAAGATTAGTAATAAAGAATCAGTCTTTATAATTCAAGATGATAATAAAACATATAAATATACTATAAAAGAATCAGATTTTTATAAAAACAAATAATTATTATGTTAAAATGAAATGGGTGAGAGTATGGAAGAATTATTTAAAAGATTAAACATCGTTCCCAAAGATAGAAATTTATATAAAACTGCATTTTCTCATAGTTCTTATGTAAATGAACATAAACAAAAAAATGATTATGAAAGATTAGAATTTTTAGGAGATGCTGTATTAGATTTAGTTCTAGCAGATTATTTATATAGTAATCATAAAGAAACTGAAGGAGAAATGACAAAAGTAAGAGCTAGTTATGTTTGTGAAAATGCTAACTATTGTTATGCTACCAGTTTACAATTACAAAATTATGTATTACTAGGACATGGAGAACAAAAAGAAGGCTTAAAAAAAGCAATAATTGCTGATATTTTTGAAGCTTTGATGGGAGCAATATATATAGATTTAGGATATGCTACAGCCAGAAAGGTAATTCTATCAGTAATACTTCCTTATTTAGAAGATCCAAATGTTACATTCTTTAATGATTACAAAAGTAGTTTACAAGAACTAGTTCAAACAACTCAAAAATCAGTAGAGTATGAAGTAATAAATGAAGCAGGACCAGCTCATGATAAAATATTTACCGTAGACGTAAAAATGGATGGAATAGTTTATGGAACTGGGATAGGTACTTCCAAAAAAGAAGCAGAGCAAGAAGCTGCTAAAGAAGCATTAAATAAGATGGCCAAAAAGAAGGATTAACCTTCTTTTTTACATTTAATAAATGTCAACTGTAAAAAATAAAACTAAAAATCGTTGATTTTGTTTTAAAAGAGAAGGTATAATAAAATTATCAAAATAACGTACAAGGTAGCATAGTACTTTGTTTTGGGAGTTATGAAAGGAAAGAGGTATTAATTATGAAGAAAAAAAGAACAGGAATTATTGGAGTTTTAATAGCCATCCTAGCATTAGGTATTGGTTACGCTGCAGTTTCAGCGATAACGTTAACAATCACAGGAACAGGATCAATTACAGCTACACCAGGAAACTTTGTTGTAGAATATACAGGAGTTACAGTAGCAGGAGCATCAACAGGAGTAACTACTACTCAATCAGCTAGTGGTACTACTGGATCATTCACTGTTACAGGAATGACTAAAAAAGGAGATTATGCAGAATTCACTTACACAATTGTAAATAGAAGTGAAGGACTATCAGCTCAACTAGGAACACCAACAATCGAAAGTGGATATAATAGTGAATACTTTACAGTAACTTCAACTACTAATAGTCCAACATTATTAACTTCAACTGGAGCAACTAATACTACAACTCAAACAGTAAGAATTGAAGCTGCAAAAACACCAATAGCTGACCAAACATCAAATACAGTAACTATTACATTATCTGCAACACCAATTCCAGAATAAGAATAGAAAAAAAAGAAGGTGAAAGGGTACATGAGTAAAGATAAAAAAAGAATCTTTATACTTGAATGGGTATTTGTTCTTTTATTAGTAGCATGTACTCTTTCAAGCTTAATAAAAAGTAAAATATTCATGGCAGTATTTACTGCTATAATAGCAGCAGGTTTATCTTTATTGCTACAAAGAGAACCAATATTAAGAGCAAACAAAAAAAAAATAAGTAAAATAATGATTATCTTTGGAATATTATATATAGCTTTATTTTATACATTAGGATTATATACAGGTTTTTATCAACAAATTCTACGTTTTAATCTGAAAAATATAGTAAATAATATAGTACCAATAACAATCATTATATTTTCAACTGAACAGATTCGTTCAAAATTGCTACAAGACGAGTCTTTAAAATCAAAAATACTCGTTGTTATAATAACCGCGATTATTGATTCATCAATATATCTAAATGCATATGGTTTTAGCAATTTAGATAGTTTTTTAGGCTTAATAGGATTTGTAATAATAGTATCTGTTTTTAATAATATACTATATACCTATATGACATCAAAATATGGAAAAACACCAGTGATTATTTATAAATGTATAACTACACTATATATTTATTTCATTCCTTTTGCACCAGATGTATACATTTATTTTCGTACATTTTTAAGAATGTTATATCCAATATTAATATATGGATATTTAGAAAATAATATGAATCTAGAGAAGGATAGAGAAGCCAACAAAAGTATTCGTAAAGAAGCTTTTACATACACAGTAGAAATAGCAATTATCTTAATATTAATTGCATTAATATCATGCAAATTTAGTTACGGAATTCTAGTAATAGGTTCAGGATCTATGAGTGGTAGTATCGAAAAAGGAGATGTAGTGTTTTTTCATAATAAAAAAGAGCCATTAGAAGTTGGCGATGTAATTGTATTCCAAAAAGATGATATAAGAGTAGTTCATAGAATAGTTGATATTAAAAATATTAATGATGAATTTCGCTATTATACTAAAGGAGATGCAAATCCTACGCCAGACGAAAAATATGTAACGGATGATCTTCTAGCAGGAAAAGTATTATTTCGCATTCGTTATATAGGAAAGCCAACATTATGGTTAAGAAGTTTATTTAGCAAAGAGGGATAAAAATGAGTAAAAAGGATAAATTAAGAAAGAAAGAAATACAAAACTTAATAATCATGGTTGTAATAACCGCAACAGTAGGATTATTATCTTTATTTTTGTATTTTACAATAGGAAAAAATCAATACATAAAATATAATGAAAATAGCCAGATAGATTATAAAGTATACTTAAAACAAAATGACTTCTATGATAAAGAATACTTAGAAAAAGGTAAAGGCTATATAGCAAGTTTGATAGATACAATCAATACTAATTTTCAGTATTCAATAAAGTTTTCAAAAAATGTAACCTATAAGTATTCCTATAGAATTGCTGCTGAAGTAGATGTTCAAGATGACAAAAATGATAGTAATATCTATCATTTTAGTGAAGATTTAGTAGAACATAGCTTAACCAGTAATAAAGGAAACTTAGAGATAAATGAAGAATTATCAATAAAATATGAAAATTATAATAACATTATAAGTAGATTTAAAGATATCTATGATTTAAATAATACAGATAGTACTTTAAATGTTTATTTATATGTTAATATTCAAGATATAGATAAAAGTAATACCACCAGTTTAGTAGATAAGAAAGTGTCAAGTTTAACAATCCCTCTAACACTTAACACTGTATCTATTGATATTGGTAATAATAGTATTACAAATAATAATAATCAAATTGAGTTAAGTAATCCAATAGATTATAATTGGATACTAATAATAAGTATGTTTTTCATAATTATTTCAGTATTATATGTAGTATTCCTAATTCGTTATATTGAAAAAACAAAAACAGCTCAGATGGTATATGAAAAAGAAATTAAGAGTATTTTATCAAATTATGATTCGTATATTCAGAAAATAACAGGAACTTATGATATAGGTACTTCTCAAGTATTAAAAATAGAATCATTTAATGATATGTTAGAAATAAGAGATACATTAAAACAACCAATTTTAATGTTAGAAAATGAAAGTAAAGATGGTACATTCTTTATTATCCCCGCAACTAATAGTATCATTTACACATATGCTTTAAGAGTAATTGATATAAAAGCTAAAATGGATGGTAAGGAAATACCTACATATGACATTACTGAAATTCCACATGCTGAGTTCATGAAGAAGAAAAAATATACAGATCAATACATAAAAGAACAAATTACAATGACTACTGCTATGCCTGCAGTAGATGAAAAAAATATCATCAAAGGCTCTAAAGATAAAAATACAGATTTATATGAACAATTAGAAAAAACAAGCAGTTTTGATTTAAATGAAATAAGAAGAGCCAAAAGAGAAAAAGAAGATAGAAAATAAAAAAGCAAATCCATAATCAAGGATTTGCGTAAATTTTTAGGCTAATGTCCGTTTTTTAACGGATTTTTTTCTTTTTCAGAGTTATTGCCGTTTCTAGAATGTTAAACGGAAATAAACTTGATAAAAGTTATTAATTATAGTTATTTTTTGATAAATTATTCCACGACT
>JAEEGL014946037.1_pt1 | contig 29576 bp, 52 predicted proteins | sample 9134231 | NCBI WGS metagenome assembly JAEEGL01 (sample SAMN16246548, study PRJNA631951) | gut metagenome | biome: gut microbiome; feature: rumen; material: fiber-attached | host: Bos | place: Iran: Karaj | collected 2018-10
AATGACGGCGTTGATTGCCGAACTTGTCGCTCTTATCGGAGTGGTTATAACAGGGATCGTATCAATATCAAAGGTGTTTGACGGTCAACGATGTCTGCTCCGCTCCGAAATGCTGAAAATATATTTCAAGCACCAACAGGAAAAAGAAATCAGACAGTATGAATATGAGAATTTCTTCCTGCTCTACGAAGCCTATAAGAAGCTCAAAGGCAACAGCTTCATAGACAAAGCGGCAGACGAAATCAGAGAATGGACGGTGAAACAGTGAAGACAATATCCAACTATCAGCTTGTATCGTTCTGCGAGCTTGCTCTGCAAAAGCCCACGCTCTATATGTGGGGAACATACGGCAAACCGATAACAAGGTCGCTTTTAACATCCAAAGCGAAACAGTATCCGAAGAACTATTCGGAAGCACGAAAGGCATACCTCGCAAAGCATATGGACGGCAAAACTCTCGGCTGCGACTGTGCAGGACTGATAAAATGGGCGTTGTGGACTACTGATTGCGACATAAACAAACCGCCTAAATATAACTCCAAAACGGACAGAGGCTCTGCGGGGCTGTATGCGGCAGCAAAGGAGAAAGGCAAAATAAGCACTATGCCCGAAACTCCCGGTCTGATCGTCTACAAGTCCGGACACGTCGGCGTATATATCGGCGGGGGAAAAGTGATCGAATGCACGCTCGGTAAGCGTGGAGACGGAATAGTTAAAACGGATCTGAACGCTGCCGGTTGGACTCACTGGCTGAAAATACCCGAGGTTGAGTATGTGCCGGATAAAATTTCCGTTTATCAGAAGAAAACATCTATTTTTGACAAACTTAAATGGTGGAGGCGTGACGTATGATTGACCTTACTGATGTTGTTGCGGCGATAATAACGCTGCTGTGCGCTCTTATCTCTGCGTTTTTGATACCTTACCTGAAAGCTAAGTTTGACACCGAAAAGCTTGCAAAGATCCAAACATGGGTCAACGCAGCGGTCGAGGCTGCTGAAATGATCTACAAGGGCGCAGGACGGGGCGAAGAGAAAAAAGCCTATGTCAAAGCTTGCCTTGAAGCTCACGGATATGCGCTTGATGTGGACGAGATCGAAAATCTGATAGAGTCGGCAGTGTATGATCTCAATTTTATCAGAGTCGAAAACGATGAAACTGAAATCAGTGAAGCCGACAATCCCGAAGCGTAGTCCTCCTCTCACATACTATCCCTCGCTCTGTTTGCCGACAGGACGGGGGATATTTTAACCGCTTCACACTTTTGTCAACGATTGTGTATTGATTTTCGGTGTCAAATATGCGATAATGAATCAGAAGCGGAAAATCCTCCGAAAAGTTCGTGTTTTTTTGTTTGTTTCATTTTTTCCCTTATCTCCTTGAAAATCCCCGAAGTCGTCTAAACCTCTACGACCTCGGGGAGCATTCTTTTTTTTTGACATCTTTTTTGACATCTTTTTCTTGCAAAGTTATGTCAAGTTATGCTAAGTTATGCTAAGCAGACCGACAAACAGGGCATAAAGAAAACCCCATAACCAAGCGGTTTTTTCGCTTAATTACAGGGTTTTTTTCTGTGGCGCGCTGTGAGGGACTCGAACCCCCGACCTACTGGTTCGTAGGCAGGGAAAAAGGTGATAATGACGCGGTTTTTTAGCCTTTGCCATCTTTTTCGCTATCTTCGAGGAACTTTTCAAGCTTATTTACCGCCGAATTTTGCTTATTTTCGCGAAGGTCTGCGTAGATGTTCACCGTGGTTCTGATGTCGGCGTGTCCGAGGAGCTTTTGAGCCTCTTCGGGCGATAAATCAGCCTCTAAACACATCGTTGCGAAGCTGTGCCGGAGCTGATGGGGGGTCAATGTTACCTCAGTGATACGCTTATGAGGGGTTTTCTGCAATTCTGAGAGAGTTTTCAACTCATTTCCGTCATTGTCAACGAAATATTCTCTTCGAAAGCCCGTTGCAAGGGCGTATTGCCGCCAACGCCGCGAATATTCCTGCTGTGAGAGCGGTGTTTCGCCTCCGTCAGCAGAAAATATGAAACCGTTTTTCCTTTTTTCCGCTTCAAGAACCGTTTTCAGGCGAAATAAGAGCGGAACAGTCCGATTTCCGTTCTCCGTCTTCGTATCTTTGATAACCGGCTGATTATGGGGGAAGGTAAGAGCCTTGTTGATGGTGATTTTCCTGTTTTCGAAGTCAATATCCTCCCAACGGACTGCGAGAGCCTCCTGAGAGCGTGTGCCTGTATATAATAGGAAGAAGGCAAACAGTCCGAACGGCTTGTCGAGCGAATTTGAGACAATATCCTCCTGTTCGGGCGTGGCTGAGTGTATCTTCTTCACGGAACCCCTCGGAGAGCGCACAGATTGCGCAGGATTGACTTTTAACTCGCTGCCCCGTCTCATTATCTCAAAATCGAATACCTTGCTGAAAACGGCTTTGTGAGCTTTGATATACGCTTGCGAATAGCCGTCTTTTTTTAGGCGTTTTAAGAAGGTTAAAATATCGAGTGGCTCGATGTCTTTGATCGGAGTGTCGGCATACTCTTCGAGGATCCGTTTCAGGGCGGGGGAGTATTGCGACATCGTTTTGTGGCTGACATTTGCGGAATACTCTCTCTCCCACTCTTCGGCGACCGAACCAAAGGTGACGATGTTGTCAGCCTCGGGATCGTATTCAGCCATTTTGCGGCGCACTTCCGCCTGAGTCTTGCCGATGAAAAATTTACGCTTGCCGTTGATGGTGACAGAAGCCTGCCACCGTCCGTCAGATCTTCGAGTCATTACTTTATCTCCGCATAGAACGCCACGGCTTTCCCGAGGATGCGAACGTGGTTGATTTCTTCGCCGACATAGCGAATCGGCTTATAATTCGGATTATCGGCGTAGAGTGTAATTATGTTGGACTCTCTGTCGAAAAAGAAGCGTTTCAGGGTGGCTTCGTTGTCGATGATGACCACAGCGATCTCACCGTTGTTGACCAACGGCTGCTCTCTGCACAAGACCGTGTATCCGTCAAATATACCTGCGCCTATCATACTGTCTCCCCTTGCTTTCAGGGCGAAGTCTGCATGAATCGATGAATCGGCTTCGAGGAATATGTCGTGTTCTTCGTTGGTGTATATCGGTTCCCCGCAGGCTATCTCCCCGAGCAGGGGGATTTTTTTTGTCCGAACTTCATAAGTGTTGGACGGATACCGAGGCTGTGGCGGCACAGAACGCCTAATTTCAAACAGAGACTCAGCCGGGACATTAAAATACTCGGCGATTTTTTGTATTTGTGCGATTCGAGGAAGACCGCCCTGTTTCCAGTTCGAGACCGTGCCGGTTGCAATTCCAAGCTCAGAAGCAACGCTCGAAGGGCTTTTCCCCGCACTTGTGCATAAAGAAAGGTATTTGTCGTAAAACATATTGTCCTCCTTTTTGGTTAAAATAAACAAATTTCAGTTACCCGCAAATACTGTCAATTGTGTATTGATACAAATTTATTAAAATTGAGATTTTCTAGTTGACAATTGTGATTAATTGATGTATAATACGCACATAAGAACTTAATTGACACCCGAAAAGACAGTGAAAAACCGAGCCTGCGAGAAATCAGCTTTTCGCAGAACATCAAAGGTTGTTAAGTTATCTCATCAATTCTTAATATACCACAAATTCGGTTAATTGTCAATAAGGTTTTAATTAAAATCTTAATTGAAAGGAGAAAAAAAATGAGGAACAACGGCAGAACGGTTCGAATAGTCGTAAAAGAACCGGGAAAACAGGCAGAGGAAAAACAGATCAAGAACACGCTTGAAGCATATCAGGAAGTCGTTGGCGGGTATATTGAGACGGTCACGCTCTCAACGAACCTGATCATCGTATGTAACGAGGAGGGCAGACTTATGGATCTTCCATACAACTGCAACATATGCGGGATCGACTTCTACGGTCCGATATTGCTTATAGGCAGTTCGAGAGATGATTTTTGTTCGTTGGAAGCGACAGAAACGGCTCTGAAAAAACTGCTTCCGCAACTTTACGCAGAGGAGGCAAAAGCATGACAACGGCGCAAAAGATAAAGGTCGAACTTATCAGACAGGGCAAAACACAGCGTTGGCTTTGCGAAGAGATAGAAAAGCGAGGCATTAAATGCCATGAGGTTGCGCTCTCTCAGGCTCTCCACGGCTTTGACAGCCCGAAGGCAAGAGACATCATATCGACTTCGGAAGACATACTGTTCAATCACTAAACAGCTAGGGGAAATGAAAAAAAATGAAAACGAACGAAAACACCGTCGTCAGCTTGAAGCTCAGCAGGGCGGACACCGTAAGACTTATGCTCGCGTGCATCAAATACTCGCTTGATGAGCCTCTGGACGAATACGGACGCAAAAAATGGACGGACATATACGACAAGATGAGAGAGCAGCTAGACGAGTTTGACGAAAAGCAGAAAAAGAAAGCATTGTATGATTATCATCCTTATAAGAGAAAAAAGAAAAAGGAGGCAGAACGGAATGACTGAAAAATACAGAATCACGGCATCACGAATTTCAGAGGCGCACGGTGGCAGAGAGCTGTTAAGCATCAGCGAGGTCGAAAGCTTGCTTGACCTTGACCGCAGAACAATCATCGGACACCGCCTGTTGCCTGTCAGACGACAGGGAAACCGTCTGCGCTTTTCTGTGGCTGATGTTGCAGAATATCTCACACGCTCGACATCGCTGAGGTATCGTTGAATGAATAAGAGGAGGAACACATTTATGAAGACGCTTGAAATCCGCAGGGCAAAACGGATCATCAGACTTATAGCCGGAGTTATCGGCGCAATGGGACTTGTAATCGCAGCATTGGCATTCGGCATGATGTTTTATCTAGGCAGCAAGGGCGAACTGCTTCCGGGCGAAGCGGTCATGTTTCTGATTGCCGGACTGGTTGGCAGCGTGATGACATTTGTCGGCATCACACTGGGCGATTGAGGAGGGCTGAACAATGAGTGAATGGCTTTACTGCAAACACTGTCATACACCGCTTGACGACCATGAAGTCATCAGAACGTGGCAGCAGTTGACGGACGATCCTCGGGACAGAGTGCCGTCCTGGGAATGTCCATACTGCCACTCGGACGAACTCGAAGAAGCAGAAGAATGTGAGCGCTGCGGAATCGTGCTTCCGATTGACGATATGACGGACGGCATCTGTGACGACTGTATTGACGATCTTATCGCCGAGTTTAAAGAAAAAAACAAAAATGCACAATAACGAATGGATTATAACAACGAAAAAGGAGAAAAGGGAAATGGCACGAATCATTGGCATAATGGGCGAGAGCGGAGCGGGCAAGACCACTTCGATGAGGAACCTCGACCCGGCAACAACATTTTATATCGACTGCGACAAAAAGGGTTTATCCTGGCGCGGATGGAAAACACAGTATAACAAGGACAACAAAAACTATGCCGTGACGGATGATCCGGCAAAGGTTACCGCTTACCTGCAAGCGATAAACAGCAAGACGAGCGACAACCGGATCAGGACGATAGTTGTAGATACGCTGAACGGCTGCATGGTGGCTGATGAGATGCGAAGAAGCAAAGAGAAAGGGTATGACAAATGGCTTGACCTGGCTGTCTCGGTCTACGGGATCGTTGACTACGCTCTGACTATGCGGGACGATCTGACGGTCATCTTCATCTGCCACAGTCAGACAGTGCAGAACGACAACGGGTATATGTTCACCTCGATCAAGACCTCGGGACAGAAGCTTGCAAAGATTCAGCTTGAAACAAAGTTCCCGATCGTCCTGCTCGCAAAGGCGATCGACGGCGAGTATGTTTTCGAAACTCAGGCGAACTTTTCGACCGCTAAATCCCCGATGGGACTGTTTGAGACAAAGACGATCCCGAACGACATCTCGAAGGTTTTGGAGGCGCTGGCGGCATATGAGCAGGAATGAAAAAAGCAGTTGCACGAGCTATCTCGAAGCAAAGGCAAAGATCTACTTCCCGAATGGCGATGTGCGGTGTCGATACTGTCCTTGTCTTGAAACTTACGCTCGCGCCCAGTGCCGGCTGACAGGCGAATATCTTGTTTTGCCTGACAGTTCGGTTGGTATGTGGTGTCCGTTGGAGTTTGACGGCGAGGTGAAGGAGGTCAAGCGAGATGAAAGTTAAATTTTACGCACCGTCCGATGTGGCAGAAGAAAGCAGAAAGACCACGAAGGATGTCATATCGTTTATGTTGCATATGTTTGCGTGGTATTTGCGAGACGAGCTGAATTGGGGACACGACAGGATAGACCGATGTCTGAAATGGCTTGACAAACATTCGGCTGACTATATGGGAGCAGACGGAGAGGTAAGCTTGACAGATTTGCATAAAATGCTGGTTGATGAGGTAGGAATAAAGATTGACTTTGACAAGGAGAGAATGAGATGAGCTTGACAGACAGACAGAAACAGATGATTGAGGCTTATTTGCCGACACCACCTGACCCTGAATTGAAAGACGATGAATATTATGTTTTGGGCACGGATTGGAGATGCCACAAAGTGTATGTGAGAGACCTTCTGCCGCACGATGAGGAAACGACATACGGCGTGTATGAGGTAGGCTCTAACAGGCGGATTGATGCAGGCTACGGCTCGGAATGGATCGGCTTCCGAAAGGCTTCTATGTATGACAACAAGCAGGACTGCAAAGATATGACACACTGTATGTTTGACAACTGGGAACATCTGAGGGACTTACAGAGGCAGGAGGGATTAATATGAACTGTCACGGCTGTAAATGGCTCGATGAAGACCAAAAGCGGGGCGAGGGGCGAGGCTATTGCTCAATGATCGTCCGTAGCAAGACATACCGTCCTAATCAGGGCGACAGAGTAAGGTTGAGGTCTGATGAACGGTGTGAGTTGTATGAAGAAGGAAAATTTGAAAAGAGGTTTGAGAATGGCACAAAGGGTAATGATAACAGTTGATTTATTCGGAAACGAGGTTGAACTCGTCGAAAATCCAAACAGCAAAAAGACAAAAACGATGCAGGAAATGTTCGGAACTAAAGATGGGCTGACTTGCAAAACGTGCAAACATTTATATTGTAGGCGGCAATCGCGAAAGTGGTATAAATGCGAATTATGGGATGATTATTTCCGAGGGATAAGCGAAGCAAGCGACATTCGCTTAAAAAATCAAGCGTGTGGAAAATATGATCATAACGAGGTTTGAAAAATGAAAATAAAACGGCAATTAAAGAGCTGTCCGTTTTGCGGCGGCGAGGTGAAAGCAAAGAAGACAGACAAACTGTTGAGCTCTACGACATTGTTGCGTATTATTCCGATTTGGCAGTTCAGGTGCCAGAACAAGGAATGCGGAGCGGTGGTGTCGTTTGAGAGCGACAGGACATACCGCAATCAAGACGATGCATTTGAGCTGTATGACAGGAGGTTTGACAAATGAGCGAAAAGGCAATTTTCAAAACGGCGAAACGGCTTGAAGATTGGGGCAAATGGAAACGGTATGTGTGGAGCAGGTGGGAATATGCAAAGTGTCCGTTTTGCGGGATAACCGAAAATCAACCTACTAATTACTGCCCACAGTGCGGCAGAGATATGAGGAAGGAGGTTGAAAACACAGCGATGGAAATAATCAGCGAGATTAAAAACGGTAGAGAGATATACAGGGGTGAACTGATACGGTGTAAGGATTGCAAGTTCTTTGACCGTGTGATGTCCAAGATAACCTTCTGTATCAGAGAAATCGCAGAAAAAGAACCCCTCGTTATGGTAATGGCTGAAAACGACTATTGTTCCAAAGGGGAAAGGAGAGGTAGCGATGGGTGAATTAAAGGATTATATTTTGGAACATTTTAGCAGGGGCAAGGATTGTGGATACATAACGAAAGAACTTGTCCGCTGTAAGGATTGCGTGTTCGCTTGCACCGATGAGAACCTCTTATATTGCGACAAAATATATAAAGTAGCAGAAGGCGATCTGTATGGAGTATCTCTCCCAGTAACGCCTGATGATTACTGTTCAAGAGGAGAAAGGAAGGAGTATTAACAATGAAACAAAAACTAACGCCGCAAGAAAAAGAATTTCAAAAAGCGGTCAAAAAACAAGAAAAAGAATTTCAAAAAGCGGCAAAAAAACTGCAAAAATCATGTAGAAAAAGCATTAAAACAATACAAAAATTCAAAAATGCGATGGAAGCTGTAAAGGAGGAGACAAAATGTTAATAATTTTGATAACTTTAATTCTTATAATCATTTGTTTTGTTTGCGCATTCATCATGAAAGCAATTGATGAATATTTGGACTACGAAACTTGGTATATCCCTGCGGCAATCCTTGCCATTGCTCTCATAATCGAAATTGTAATTTGTGTCAACTCACAGGTATGTAAAGATTTAACCGAAGACAAATATTTGATGCGATATGAAATATTACAAGAGCAACTGTCTGACGAGTTCTACAAAACCGAATATCTCGATCAGAGACAGAAGTTAATGGAAGATATTCTGGAATACAACAACGCCATTATGGACGGGCGGTTTCTTAGTAAAACTCCTTGGCTCAACTGGTTTTATCCAGAAGATTGGGATGCAATACCGCTCATTGAAGTTAAAAATGAAAAAGGAGACTAATATGTCGAACTGGAAAGAAGATTACTCCGAAAGATTTGACAAGTTGAGAAAAAACCGAGTTGAACTTAGTCATTTCAAATATGGAAGCGCACGAAAAAACTTCAAAACGGGAAACGTAAATGCGCTTGCGACAATGCAACTATGCGTAGATAAATACAAGGAAACAGGCAACACCGAATATCTTTGCGATGCGGCAAACTATATCATGTTTGAATATATGTTCCCGCAAGTTTCGAACGCCTATTTCAAGGCAACAGACTCAGGGCAATCAGCTGGAATAGTTGGGATCAGCGAGAAAGAAATGGAGGAATTAAAAGATGAAAATTGATAAAGACGACGACCGATACGAGCAGACAACAACACAAAGTTCATTCAGCCCCAAGCAGGAACGGAAGTATGTTGCCGATTTTACATACATGGCGGACAATTATATCAAGTTTGATGTCAGCGGATATGTGGATTCTTTGGTGAAAAATATTGATGAAGAGATAGAACGCCAACTTGCAGAAGCTGGTTTTATAAAAGTCGTTCGGTGTAAGGACTGTAAGTTCTGGCAGGATAATAACGGCGGCTATCCACACGAAGACTGCAAATGGAATCACGATGAGACACCTGACGAAGATGATTACTGTTCAGGCGGAGAAAGGAGATGAAGCAATGATACAGATACCGATTGAGCGAAGGGAAGAGGCTGTCCCCGAAGGATATGTTAAGGTTGTAAGATGTTGCGAATGCAGGTGGCATATGGGAAAAAAAATACTCGAACAAATTTGGTGTTCCCGTTTCAATATATTGGTGACTTATAATCATTATTGCGCCGTAGGAGAAAGAAAGGAAGACAATCAATGAAAGACGAAATGGAGGATTTGCTTGAAATTGTAAAGAAGATGAACGAGGAGCGACGCCGTGAATACGATGCGGCGATGAAGGCTGGATATTACACCAGAGCGGAAGAATTAGCATATGCGGTTGATGCGTTTGGTATGGTCGAATGGCTGATTATAGACCCCAAATTAAGGGAAAGAATAAGACGACTAGAAGAGCAAGATACGCTTGACGAACGAAAGGATGAAATAAAATGAAATTTATTGAGTTGCACAACGGAACAGGCGCTCGATGGGTAAAGATAGATGCGATTAAAATGATTGAAGAAGCAGAACCATCAAAAACACGCCCCGAAATATCGAGCTATATTCGTCTGGACGGCTCTGCGTATTTTTTCAACGAAACACCCGAAGAAATTCTTAAAAAAATAGCCGAGGCTGAACATGAGAGTAGCTTTATGGACGAATGGAAAAGGGAAGTTGACGATCAGATGAAAAGGCTGACGGTTAGAAAGGACGGTGAGAAAGATGCGACTGATAGATGGTGACAGGCTGTTGCAGGATTTCAGTGCTTTTGATAAACGGGACGAGATACTCTTCAAAGACCTTGTTTCGGCGGTTCCGACGATCGAAGCAGTGCCGGCAGAGGTCGTATTCAGCGCAGTGCAGAAAGCTCTCAACGCCGCTCAGACCGACAATGTGAAAAATGCGAACTGGTTTACCGAGCGATATTTATTACCTATATTAAAACGTGAAATTAATGAATTTAAAGGAGAATAAAAACTATGAAACAATTTGACCTGAAAAAAGAAAAAATGACCTCGACAGCAAGCGAACCCCTTCCCGCAGGCGGTTATGTTGCGAAGATCCTGAATGCGGAAGAGAAGTCCAACGACGTCGGAAAACAGATCGTAGTCAGCTTTGATATCATCGAAGGCGATTACAGAGGCTATTTCAAGGACCTGTATGTAGGCTCGCAGTATGAAGACAAGAAGTGGAAGGGAAACTATTATCTGCCTGTTCCGGACGAAAACTACAAGTATTTCGAATCGCAGAAGAAGAAGTTCGGCAACTTTATCGCCTGCGTGGAAGAGTCCAACAGCGGCTACACATGGGACTGGAACGAGAAGATGCTGAGAGATAAGCTTATCGGCGTTGTTTTCGGCAACTATGAATGGGAATACAAGGGAAAGACCGGATGGAACACCAAGTGCATGAACATCGTTTCCGTGAACGACATCAGAGAAGGCAATTTCAAGATCCCGAAAGACAAGCCGCTGAACAACAATCCCACGAATGAGGCATTGCCTGCCGGAGCTGACAAGTTTGTAACAGACGTGAAAGACATCGAAGACGAGCTGCCATTTTAACGGAGGAAATCAATGAACATTCCCGAAATCGAATCAGCACTTGACCATATTACGCTCATAGTCGATACCAGGGAACATCAGACGGAGGCTCTGAACAGGCGCATAGCCGAATCAGGGCTTCCGTTTCGGAGGGAAAAGCTTTGCGTTGGGGACTATTCGGCAACCGTCAGAACAGACTTTGAAGAAATCCCCCTCACTGCGGTCTTCGCGATCGAACGCAAGATGAGCATTGAGGAACTTTCTTCCTGCTTCTGCCAACAACGGCAGCGTTTCGTCCGGGAATTCGAGCGGGCGAGAGCTGCACACATCAAGCTTTACCTTCTGATCGAAAACTGCACCTATGAGCGCATTATTACAGGCAAATATAACACACATATGGCTCCGAATGCCCTTCTCGCTTCACTGTTTGCGTTTTTGGCGAGGTATGACTGTCAGGTTATACTCTGCACCCCGAAAACGACAGGACGCATAATTCGAGAAATAGCGCGTCAGGAGGCGCGGACATTCTTATTCAGACATCACCTTGACGGAGGGAACGCTGATGAAGATTAAATTGAGAGACTACGCTTCCATTGTGGCAAAGTATGAGTCCGTTCTCATCGAGTGGACGGAGCGCGGCAGGTTCAGATATAAGCTGTTCGAAGACTGTCCCGAGGATCTGTCGAAGTTTTTGGCAGAACACGCAGATGACGACCTCAGCTACATCATGTTGAAGCCCTGGGAGCGGCTTGCGGAGATTGTTATGTTGGAGGATTATCACAAATGAGGCTTGACGAATTGATTAAGACTTATATCTCCTTTTTCGGCTTCGAGCCGGAGAAGCTGACCGTTCAGATCGAGGGCGGCGAAACGCTCGAACTTCACGGCGCGGAGAGAATCAAAGATTTCGTCTATCTGCACGACAATTATATGCTGACGGACTTTTCAATGTCTTCTAACTATGTGATGTCCATCACTGTGCGAAAGTGGGGAGATATAAATGCCGTTCATTCAAGATAGCGGCACAGTCGCCGAAATGTCAAAACAGGAACTTGTATCACAAACAACGCTTCAACTGCTTTTTTCGCTCGATGATGCCGAGAGAGAGCGCGTTGAGGCAACAATGTTGATCAGAGCAGAGGAACTCGGAATTGCAAAATATTTGAAAAAGGCTATTCAGGGATATTCCAAAACCGAAAAACGGCTCGTTCAGGCAGACATCAGAAACAGCCGAAAAAAGGACAACTATTTGGAGCTTGAACTCGATGCTTTCGGTCGCCCCGCAAAAACCTTCCTGAACTTCTTGAAAGTCATCAAAGGAGACTCTTATTTTGACGATATTTGCTATAACGAGCTGACAAATTCACCGGAAATCATGGTTGCCGGCGTTTCCCGGAAATGGACGGACACGGACGAGATTCAAGCCGAAGCTCTGATCGAGGAAAAATACAAACTCCGCCACCACGACTCTTTTGTGGGTGCGTTGAGCATGGTTTTCAGAGAAAGAGCCTATCATCCGATAAAGGATCTTATCGAGTCCATCACATGGGACGGATCGCGCCGAATCGAGGGCTTTTTGGCGATATGGATGCGGACAGGCGTTTCTCCGCTCAGCAAGGAAATCAGCCGTCTTATATTTCACGGCGGAATCAACCGTCTTTATAACCCCGGCTGTAAATTTGACGAAATGCCCGTTCTGATCGGCACCAAACAAGGCGAAGGAAAATCGACACTTGTCAATCTTCTCGCCATGCGTGACGAATGGTTCACCGAAGTGACGGAATTTGACGGTCAGAAGGGCGTTGAGGTCCTCTCCGGGAAATGGATCTGCGAGGTCAGTGAGCTTCTCGCTCTGACCAAGACAAAAGAACAGGAAGCCATCAAAGCATATCTGACCCGCAAAATTGACACTTACCGAAAACCCTATGACAAATACACAATCGACATCCCGAGGCAGTGCATCTTCATCGGAACGACCAACAAGGAGCAGTTTCTGACCGATAAGACCGGAAACAGACGATTTCTCCCTATAAAGGTCGATCAGAACGGTTATTTTCTGCATCAGCGCGTTGAGGCAGTCAAAGAGTATATCCGGCAATGTTGGGCTGAGGCTCTGCACGATTACAGAGAAGGGAAAGCACAGCCGTTCATAAATCCGGAGCTTCTCGGCGATGTCAGAGCGGCTCAGAAAGCCGCCACGGAGGAAGATTGGCGCGAGGGAGCAATAGACGCATATCTTGCCGACAAAACGCAAACGTGCATTCTTGATCTTTGGGAGAATGCTCTCGGCAACGCATCTTTCACCAAGCCGTCAAAAAAGGACTCAAACGAGATTGCTCTTATTATGCAGAACATTCCCGGATGGACCAGAATCGGAACGCAGCGCATGGGCAAATACGGCGCGCCTAAATGTTGGGGGCGTGAGGATATTCCGGAAAACCTTTTCAGCGATATTCAGCCCCTCAAAACGGCAGAATTTCGTGATTCAGAGGGCAGCTAACATACGCAATTTCGTGATTTTTTGCACTTTTCGCATATTTTTGGACCCTGAAATGACACTTTTTCGCACGTTTTTTGAGTTTTTACAAATTTTTGTGCAAATTGAACAAATGTGACCAACTTTTTGAGAAGGTCACAGAAGGTCACAGGATGGTCACACAGATGGTCACAAAAATCACCCCTAAAAAATCCCATAACTGACTGTTTTTTGTTTATTTTGACGAATAATTGTGACCAAGATAATTGAAAAAGACTTTCTGAGAGTGATTTTTATATAAATAAACCACGAAAAAAGTAATATATAGGGAAAAGATGGTCACAAAACCTGTGGAAAAGTCGATTTTTCCGCTCGGTTGTCGTGTAACCAACGTGTGACCTTCTCTGTGACCATCTCCGGAAATCGACCAAAACGTGAACCACATTTAACCTTCTCTGACCTACGAGGCAGAGGCACACATTATACAATTATACAAAAAAGAAAAGGAGAAGAACGATTTGGAATTTATTCGAGTAGACCTACCGGCAACGCTGCTTGATATGGAGCTGCACATCTTCGCTGACGAACATATCGGCGATCCGCAGTCAGACCTTGACCGAGTAAAAGCAAGAATTGATATTGTGAAGAATACGCCGAACGCTTATGCGGTTCTTGACGGTGACATTCTCGACAACACGACAAAGGCTTCCCTCGGGGACATCTACACGCAGGTTTTCAATCCGATGGATCAGGTGAGGCTTGGCACAGAGCTGTTTCAGCCGATAAAGGACAAAATCCTCTGCATCACCCGAGGCAACCACGAAGACAGGACCTATCGGACGGACGGGATCGACCTTTCGGGGCTTATTGCTCACGACCTCGGACTTCACGACCGATACAGTCCCACGGCTGCCGTTCTGTGCCTGACTCTCGGTGCTGACGAAGAGGCTACACGCAAAGGAACGCCTGTGACCTATACGATGTATATCCTGCACGGCGCAGGAGGCGGTCGAAAGATGGGCGCAAAAGCAATCAGGCTTGAAGATATGGCATCAATCATTGACTGCGACATCTACATCCATGCCCACACTCATCAGCCTATATCGTTCCGTAAGGGCTTTTATCGGGTGTCTTCAAAACGCAAACAACTGACATATGTCGAGCGGCTGTTCGTCAATGTAGCCAGTAACCTCACCTATGGCGGCTATGCAGAAGCGAAAGAGTTTCCGCCGGGAGCGTTGAAAACACCTATCATCTACCTCTCGGGAAGGCGCAGAAGATTTTCGGCAAATATGTGAGGCTGCTTATGGCAAAGAAGAAGTGTTCAGGCAAATACTGGTATCTATCCAATGTCCGGGATGGAACCCCCGTATCAGGACAGTTTCAGCCGTGGGTAGATCTTGCAGGAGCCGTCTTGTATCAGGCAAAGGAAGATTATGTCTTTGCTCTCATTGTCGAAAACCGGGACGATGCTGACGAGCTTGAAGAGTTCTTTCTCTCTCGCTACGGGCAGATATTGTCTTTCGGACAGGGCGAATATATAGTGAACAGATGCAAGGAAATCTCTGCTGAATACAAGCGAGGAAGGAGGCGCACCTTTTGGAACTTGAAAGACTGACAGAATACAGAGACAGGCGGGAGTATATTGCCGCACTGCGTGAGGAACTTGAACAGCTGCGTGATATGCGGGAACACGTTCCCCTGAAATGCGACCTTCAAACTCTTGTTGTGAAGATATGCGCACTTGAAGAAGAGATCGCGTATGAGCTGACAGAGCTTGTTGAAATCGAGCGGAATGTGCGAAACCTTATCTCAACGCTTGATGATCCAACTGAAAAGGCTGTTCTGACTCGCAGATATATTCTCTGCGAAACATGGGGGGCTATGTCCCTCGCTATGCACTACTCACAGCGCACCCTGATGCAATACCGAGTGAAAGCAATCAAACATCTTGCCGAAAAAGAATGCAGTTGATTTCACCACCGCTCGCATATCAGATATGCTATAATGCTAACATGAATAAGTATATAGACAGATTGCTCACAACAGTCTGTCTATTTTGTTTGGAGATGAAATCCTATCTATGCCCACTAAACCAAAGCGGGGGTGTGCCACCTGGGGGTGCCCTAACTTGGCGGAGGGAGGGGGGGTATACTGCCTCGAATGCGCCTCTAAGCTGGGGCTTGACGCTGACTCGCGAAGCTACGGAGACAAGAGCGCGGAGGCTGTCGCCAACGACAAATGGTATAACTCAACGGCTTGGCGAAAGCTTCGCAGATCCTACATAGAGCGTTACCCTCTCTGTGCCGACTGCTTGAAGCGCGGAAAAATAACTCCTGCAAAGGTTGTTGACCACATTGTGCCGGTATTACAAGGCGGAGACAAATTCAGCGAAGACAACCTGCAATCGCTCTGCCAGAGCTGCCACGAACGCAAATCAATGGCAGAAGGTTCCCGAGGCTTTAACAAGAAGGGCAGGAAGGTGTATACCTACTGAATACCGGAGGGGTATATCTTAATCTCTACAACCTTTCGTTTTACACCGGCGTGGTTAGTCACGCGCGAAAAAAAACCGTGTGAGAAGGCGGTGCTACATGACCAAAGACAAAAACATCGAGAAAGAGTATAAAAAGCTGTTGGAACTCTTCTCGGGAATAGCTGAAAACAAGCGGCAACTTGTTACGAGCCTGATTCAGAACTGCGCCTTTATGAAGGTAATGCTTGACAAATTGCAGGCAGAAATACTTGAACAGGGCGCGACCGACACCTATCAGAACGGAGCGAATCAGGGCGGCACGAAGGCGAGCGCATCTTTGCAGGCGTATAACAGCCTGTTGAAGAATTATGTGACCTGCATCAACAGGTTAAACGGAATGCTTCCTGAGGGCGGGAAACTGTCTCAGGACGAAATGGAGGATCTTCTCAGCTGATGGGATACTCTCCCTCGGTGCAGATGCTCCCGACCTCGCACTATGACAAGGAAAAAGCCGACAGAGCCGTCAAGTTTATTCAGCTATTAACACATACCAAAGGCAAATGGGCGGGAAAACCGTTTCAGCTCCTTGAATGGCAGGAAAAGATCGTCCGGGACATCTTCGGCACGATCAAAGAGAACGGATACCGTCAATTCAATACAGCATACGTTGAGATCCCGAAGAAAAACGGGAAGTCAGAGCTTGCAGCGGCGATCACCCTGTATCTGCTCTGTGCCGACAAAGAGGAACGCGCCGAAGTTTACGGTTGCGCCGGGGATCGAGGACAGGCATCAATCGTTTTCGATGTTGCTGCCGATATGGTCCGGATGTGTCCCGCGCTCAGAGCGAAGTGCAAGATCCTCCCGGCATATAAAAAGATAACCTATCTGCCGACCAACAGCGTGTATCAGGTCCTTTCAGCCGAAGCATACTCGAAGCACGGCTTCAATGTTCACGGCGTTATATTCGATGAGCTTCACACACAGCCGGACAGACGGTTGTTTGATGTTATGACGAAGGGTTCAGGCGATGCCAGGACTCAGCCGCTGTTCTTTCTGATCACGACAGCCGGCACAGATATTCATAGTGTCTGCTATGAGCAACACCAAAAAGCCCTGGATGTTCTCACCGGCAAAAAGATAGATCCTACGTTCTATTCGTGCGTATACGGCATAAGCGAAGAAGACGACTGGACAGATGAATCTGTTTGGTATAAGGCAAACCCCTCGCTCGGTGTCACGATCGACATTGAGAAGGTCAGGGCGGCGTGTAATTCGGCGAAGCAGAACCCCGCGGAAGAGAATACGTTCAGACAGCTGAGGCTGAATCAATGGGTCAAACAGTCCGTTAGATGGATGCCGATGCTCGAATACGACAAAAACGCTTTTTCTCTCTCGCTCCCCGACCTTGAAGGGCGCGTTTGCTACGGCGGACTTGACCTGTCGTCTACAACCGACATCACAGCTTTCGCCCTGGTGTTTCCGCCTCGGGACGAAGAAGAGCCGTATGTCGTTCTCCCGTGGTTTTGGGTCCCCGAGGATACCGTCCCGCTCAGAGTTATGCGTGATCACGTTCCGTATGATGTGTGGGTAAAGGAAGGACTCGTTGAGACGACCGAAGGCAATGTCATTCACTACGCACACATCGAGGAGTTTATCTGCCGGCTCGGTGAAGTATACAACATCCGCGAGATAGCTTTTGACCGATGGGGAGCCACGCAGATGGCGCAGAACCTCGAAGGTGACGGCTTCACAGTCGTTCCTTTCGGGCAGGGCTTCCGGGATATGTCTCCGCCAACGAAAGAGCTGATGAAGCTTGTTCTCGAAAAGAAGTTTGCTCACGGCGGAAATCCCGTGCTTCGGTGGATGTTCGACAATGTGTATGTCCGGACGGATCCCGCAGGCAACATCAAGATGGATAAGCAAAAATCAACCGAAAAGATAGACGGCGCGATAGCGTCAGTAATGGCTCTCGACAGAGCGATCAGAGGCGGCAACAGCAACGCCGAATCTGTTTATGATGAAAGGGGCATTGTGATGATATGAGCATTAAAAGCTCTCTTCAAAACATATTCCGTCCGCAGAACCGCATAGCCGGACAGAATTATGAGTTCTTTATGGGAACATCAGACTCCGGATCAACGGTCACTGAACGGTCAGCGATGCAGCTCTCGGCGGTTTACGGTTGCGTAAGGATCATATCCGAAGCAATCGCACAGCTTCCGCTGCACGTTTATAAATACACGGATAAAGGCAGAGCGGTAGCGGAAGACCATCCGCTCGAATTTCTGCTTCACAACGAGCCGAACGAAGAAATGACCTCGTTTGTGTTCAGAGAAACGATGATGACTCATCTGCTTCTCTGGGGCAACGCATACGCTCAGATCGTATACGACCGCCTCGGCAGAATAGTAGCGTTATATCCCCTCATGGCGGACCGTATGACGGTTGACCGTGACGCAAGCAACAACGTGGTCTATCACTACGAGATCCGAAATGACGAAAACAAGGCAGTGGATAAACGCGACTTTCACAAGTCAGAGATCCTTCATATAGTCGGACTCGGCTTTGACGGTATCATCGGACTGTCGCCGATAGCAATGGCAAAGAACGCGATCGGAATGGGAATCGCCTGCGATAAATACGGTGCAAAGTTCTTCGCTAACGGTGCGCGTCCCTCGGGAGTCCTGGAACATCCGGGAACGATAAAAAATCCCGACAAGATCCGTGAGTCCTGGAACGCACAGTTCAAAGGCTCGGAAAACTCGCATAAGATAGCAGTCCTCGAAGAGGGCATGAAATACACGCCTATGTCGCTCTCGCCCGAAGAGGCGCAGTTTCTTGAATCCCGAAAATTCCAGGTCAACGAAATAGCGAGGATATTCAGGGTTCCCCCTCATATGCTTGCAGACCTCGAAAAGTCGAGCTTCTCGAACATAGAGCAGCAGTCGCTTGAATTTGTCAAGTATACGCTTGAACCGTGGATCGTCCGTTGGGAACAGGCTCTCTCTCGCTGCCTGTTGCGCCACGATGAGAAAAACAAGATATTCTTCCGATTCAATGTCGAAGGACTTCTCCGCGGTGACTATGCAAGCCGTATGAACGGATACGCAACGGCTCGCAACAATGGTTGGATGTCAGCTAATGACATACGCGACCTTGAAAACATGAACAGAATCCCTGCCGAAGAAGGCGGCGACTTGTATCTTGTAAATGGTGCAATGACACCGTTGAACGCGGCGGGAGCTGCATATGGATTAAACGAGAAAGGAGAGTAAGATGAGAAGATTCTACAATTTCACCGAAAACGATGAAACCAAAGAGCGTGAGCTTGTAATTGACGGAACCATAGCCGAAGAATCGTGGTATGACGATGATGTATCACCGAAGGCTTTTGCCGATGAGCTTGCAAAGGGCGAAGGCGACCTGACAGTGTGGATAAACTCCCCCGGCGGCGACTGCATCGCTGCAAGTCAGATATACACGATGCTTATCAATTACAAGGGCAGAGTTACAGTCAAGATTGACGGAATCGCGGCATCTGCGGCATCTGTCATTGCAATGGCGGGCGACACGGTAGTTATGGCACCCACGGCGATGATGATGATACACAACCCCGCTACTCTTGCGGTAGGCGATCACAACGAGATGCAGAAAGCGATAGAAGTCCTTGACGAGGTAAAGGAAAGCATAATAAACGCATACGAAATCAAGACAGGTATGCAGAGAGCAAAAATCGCACGACTGATGGAAGAAGAAACATGGATGAACGCAAAGAAAGCGCAAGAGCTTGGCTTCTGTGATGAGATCATGGAAGGCAGAACGACAGATTCAATCATGTTCTCTCAGAAGACCTCCGACCACAGTCTGCACGAAAAACTTGTTGCGAAAATGAAATCTGAATATGTCTCCTCGGAACAGTTCAGAGATCGTTTAAATAATTTAAGACACTAAGAAACTAAACCTTCAAAATGAAAAGGAGAAATTCAGATCATGACTATCAGCGAACTTATTGTTAAGAGAGCAAAAGCTTGGGAAGCTGCAAAGAACTTCCTTGACGAACATCCCGCAATGAGCGGCGAAGACATCGAAACCTACAACAAGATGGAAGCCGACATCGAATCGCTTACAGATTCCATCAACAGAATGCAGAAACTCGAAGACATGGCTCAGCCTGTCAATGTTCCCGCAAAAGCTCCTGTTGAAAAAACAGAAAACAGCAAAGACAGCGCATTCTGGAACTATGTGAGAACAGGTGTAAAAAACAACACTTACACACAGACCGAAGGCACAAACGCTGACGGCGGCTACGCTGTTCCGAAGGGCTTTGAGGCGAAGATCATCGAGATAATGAATAACGCAAACGTTATCCGTCCTCTCGCTACCATTATCACCACAGCGACAGCTTCTACCGACATTCCCGTTGTCTCTGCACACGGTGCGGCGGGCTGGACTACTGAGGCTACTGCCCTCACCAACAGCAACGACACCTTCTCTGTTTGCACTCTCGGTGCTTACAAAGCAAGCCGTCTCGTCAGAGTTTCCGAAGAGCTGCTTTCCGACAACGGCGTAGACCTCGAAAGCTACCTCGCAAAAGCTATCGGCGAATCCCTCGCTGCTCTTGAAGAAACTGCATTCGTAGCCGGCACAGGCAGCGGACAGCCCACAGGCTTCCTCTCTACCGCTGTATCCGCCAAGACGACCGCAGCCGCAGCCGCTGTTACATTCGAAGAGATGGTTGACCTCTTCTTCGCTCTCAAACAGGGCTACCGCAACAACGGCACATGGCTCATGAACAGCTCGACCCTCGCAGCCGTCCGCAAACTCAAAGACACCGCAGGCTCTTATATCTTTGCGCCCGCAACCGTAGCAGGACAGCCCGACCTCATCCTCGGCAGACCTGTTATCTGCTCCGAAAACATGGAAAACATCGCAGCAGGTAAGAAAGCAGTTGCATTCGGTGACTTCTCTTATTATCACATCGGTCAGAGAGGACCCCTCGTATTCAAGAGACTCAACGAACGCTTCGCAGACACTGACGAAGTTGGCTTCGTAGGCATCGAACGAGTAGACGGCAAACTCGCACTCGGCGAAGCTGTTAAGGTTCTTACTCAGAAAGCTTCCTAACCTAAACGACCAAAGGAGGCGGCACGATGACGCTGCTTGAACGCACAAAAGCGAATCTCATGGTTAATCACCACATAGACGATGAGTTGATCGAAGCCCTGATTGCCGCCGCTAAAAACTATGCAGAGGACTATCAACACCTCGAAAAAGGGTATTATGACTCTAACGAGATGACACCCGTCACCGAACAGGGCGTTGTAATGCTTGCCTCATTCCTTTATGAGTCGAGGGACGGTTCGACCGGAGGCTTTTGGGGAGACAACACACAGGCTCCCGCAACTGCCTTTGATACGATCAACCGTCTGCTGAGGCTCGGAAGGGAGTGGCAGATATGAGCTTCTCAAAGATGGCTCAAAATGTCTGCACTATAAAACGACCGACAAAGGTTGTTGATCCTGACGGATTCGGCACGATGACAGAACAGGCGATACTTTCAAATGTTCATTGTTACCGCGAAGGTCGTCACGGATCCGAGAAGTGGGCGAATCTCAGCACGTTCTCTGATGTTACCGATTTGTTTCGACTCCGGGTAGATCCGAGTATACACATCACGACCAACGATCTGTTGTATTGCGGGGATGAATGTTTCCGGATCTACTCGGTTGAGAATATTCGGGGCAGGGGAATGTATTTGGAGATCCTCGCCACGAAGGTGGTGCCGTCCGTTGGGTAAAATGGAAATAAACCTTGACAACGAGATAATAAAGCTCGGATCAGAGGACGGAGAGCTGCCAAAGGCGATGATATTCAATGCCGCGCCGTATGTCTTCAACGTATTAAAGGGAAACCTTGAAAAGGTGATAGGCATCGGAAAGTCGAATAATTCGAGCGGTGAGCTTGCAGCCTCGCTCGGTATGACAAAGATCCAACAGGACCGGAGCGGTTACTGGAACTTAAAGATCGGCTTCGGCGGCAAAGACAAGAACGGGGTTCGAAACGGCTTGAAGGCGGGTGTTCTTGAACACGGCAAATCAAACCAAGCCCCTCGACCTTTTGTCGCTCCCACTGTGCGGACAGTCAAAAAGCAAGTTGAAGTCCTGATGCAACAGGCAATAGATGAGGAGATGCGAAAGAATGGGAATACTTAGCGATGTCAAGACGATTCTTGACGGATTGAATATCCCCTGCGAAACCGGCACGATGTCAGACCTCGCAGAAGATACCTATTGTGTTCTTGTTCCTATTGCAGAATCTTCTCTGTGGGGCGATGACACGATTGACACCAACGTGGAAGAGTGTATGATCTCGCTCTACACGAAGGGCAACTATATCACAGTAAAAACTAACATCATAAAAGCTCTGCTTGAAGGCGGCTACACAATCACGGACAGACGGTATATTGAGTATGAATCGACTACTCACTACTATCACTACGAAATATTCGTAGAACATCCGTATGCGTTCGCCGAAGAAGAGCAGAACAACGAAAGTGAGGAAAACTAATGGCGACAATAGGTATGGATAAACTCTACTATGCAGCCATAACGGACGGAGCCAACGGGGAAACATACGGTTCTCCCGCTCTTATCGGCAAAGCAATGTCTGCTGACCTCTCTATAAGCTACGCCGAAGGCGAACTCTACGGCGATGATATGCTTGCTGAGTCTGTCAGAGAATTTCAGAGCGGCACAATAACACTCGGCACAACGAATCTTGATGCGAGCGTTGTTGCAGCTCTTACCGGTGCGAGAGTAGACTCTCACGGTGCGCTGATTGACGCTTCCGAAGACAGCCGTCCGTATGTTGCAGTAGGTTTCAGAGCAAAGAAATCTGACGGAAAATACAAATATGTATGGCTTTACAGAGTTCAGTTCAGCACTCCCTCCGAGAATGCGGCTACCAAAGGCAACTCGATAGCGTTTGCTACTCCGACCATCGAAGGCAAGATCTACGCGAGAAACAAAGTAGTCGGCACAAAACATCCGTGGAAGGCTACGATAGACGAAAGCGAAACCGGCGTTGATGCGTCTGCAATAACGGCTTGGTTCTCGGCAGTCTATGAACCCGCTGCACCGACACCCTGAGTGAATTTAGCATGGAGTCCGGCTACAACAACCGGACTCTGTGCAATAGCATATGCTATAACATAGGAGGACTATATGGACGAAAGATTGACCTACATCGAGATATGCGGCAAAAAATATCCGATGATGCTCAACGTATGGGCGACAAAACAGATCGTGAAGCGTTTCGGCGGCTTGCAGGAAGTCGGAGAGAAGATGCAACAGGCTGAATACTCCGAACAGATTGACTCCGTTGTGTGGCTTTTAATGATCCTTATAAACGCAGGCATAATGTATTGTAACTATAAAAACAACACAAAAGAACCACAAATCACGCAAGAAATGATTGAGGGGCTGAGCAATCCCTCAGACTTTATCGAATATAGAGACGCGGTTTATACCGCAATGAACAAAGGCGCAGAGCGGCACATCAGGTCCGAAGAAGGAATTGACGAAAAAAACGCCGAGAGAGCGTAAGTCCCGAGGAAATGTATTCCCGATTTGAGTTTATCGGGGTTACGCTCTTACAAAGACCGCTCGCAGAGGTTTTAGTCATGCCGATGGGACATCTGCTCGACCAGTGGGAGATATACAGACAGTTCAACGGAATGGCAAAACCGTATAAAGAGACATTTATTGACGATATTCTATAACAGGAGTGAAGCAAATGGCAGATGTAGGCGTAAAGCTGAAAGTCGATGGCGAAAAAGAGTTTCGACAGGCGATTAAAGACTGTGATTCTGCTTACAAGAGTTTTGGCTCGGAGCTGAAACTTGAACAGGCTGAACTCGAAAAAACAGGCGATAAACAGAAATACCTGAAAGAACAGTCCGAAACCCTCGGGAAGATGATGGACACGCAGAAAGAGAAAATATCCACTCTCTCAGCGCAGGTCGAAAAGGCTTCCGAGGTTTACGGCGAAAATTCTTCACAGGTCAGAGATTTACAGACCAAACTTAACAACGCAAAGACCGAGCTTGTCAACCTTGAATCGCAGGAAAAGAAGAACAAGGAAGAGACAGAAAAGCTCTCGGGCAAATTCAAAGAAAACAAAGACCACTCCGAAGCCCTGGGCAAAGCCTGGGACGGACTGAAAACCGCAGGCGCGGCGATCGGCTCGGCAATGGCAGCAGTCGGAACGGCGGCAGTCGCGGCAGGCAAGAAGATCTTCGATATGGCGAACGAGACCTCCGTCACCGCCGACAACATCGACAAGATGTCGCAGAAGATCGGTATCTCCGCCGAAGCCTTCCAGGAGTGGGATTATGTCTTCGGAATGTCAGGAGCAAACATTGACGGCTTGCAGGTCGGCATGAAGAAGCTCAGCGATGTCATTGTTGATGCAGGAAACGGCTCTGCGCAGGCACAGGAAAAACTCCGCGCTGTCGGACTTTCTCTCGAAATGGTTCAGAGTATGTCTCAGACCGAACAGCTGCAAGCAGTCATCACCGCATTGCAGGGCATGGAGTCGGGTGCGGAAAGAACCGCAATCGCAACAGACCTTCTCGGTAAGTCTGCGATTGATATGGCGGCTGTGCTTAATATGTCCGCCGCTGATACAAACGCCCTGAAACAGGAAGCACACGACTACGGCATGATAATGTCTGATGAAGCAGTCGGAGCAGGTGCTGCCTTCGGAGACAGTCTGTCGCGGTTACAGCAGACCATCAGCGGACTGACCAACAGCCTGATGGGTGAACTTCTTCCCGGCATCACGGGAATCATGGACGGTATTGCCGGACTTGTAGCAGGACAGGACGATGCCGCTCAGACGCTCCAAAACGGCGTTATGGCAACGATTGAAACCATCGCAGGATTGCTCCCTCAGATCATAGAAATGCTCCCTCCGATGATTACAACGATTATAGGCGCGCTTGTTGAATTGTTCCCGAGCCTGATTGATGTTGTAGTTGAATTGTTCGGGCAGATTCTCGACTTACTGTTGAACTCTCTGCCTGAATTGATTCCCGTTGTTATCGAAGCGGTCCTGACGATCACCGACAAGCTGATTGAATCTTTGCCGCTTATTATCAGCGCGGCTATACAGATTATCCTGGCTTTGGTAGACGGTTTGACGCAGGCTCTGCCCGATCTTATCCCTGCGGCGATAGATGCGATCCTGACGATCGTTGACGCATTGATTGACAATCTGCCTATGATTCTGAAAGCGGCGTTGCAGTTGATCCTCGCACTCGCTGACGGTCTTATAAAGGCTCTGCCTGAATTGATCGAGCGTTTGCCCGAAATCATCATCGGCATCGTTGAATTTCTCATCGAGTCAATCCCGGAGATCATCAACGCAGGCGTTACGCTCCTGACTTCGCTCATCACGAATCTGCCTCAGATCATTGTGACGATAGTTGAAAAGATACCTGAAATCATAACAGGCTTGTTTGATGCATTGACGAACCCCGAAGCCCTCGCAAAGATAGGCGAAGCGGGTTTGAACCTCATCACGGGACTTTGGCAGGGCATATCAGACGCGGCGGAGTGGCTTTGGGAAAAGGTCAGCGGCTTCTTTGGCGGCATTGTTGACGGTATCTGCGGATTCTTCGGTATTCACTCTCCCTCGACCGTCTTTGCCGGCATAGGTAAGAACCTGATGCTCGGTATGGGAGAGGGCATCGACAAAGAAGCAAAGCACGTTTTGGACGATGTGACAGGCATTGCAGAGGATATTTCTTCGGCAATGACGATCAGCGGCAGCGTTGCACTGTCTGACACGAAGAACGGCAAGTTTGCAAAGGGCAGCAGCGTCATCAACATCTATCCGCAGGAACTCAACAACAGCACGGTTGACTATCTCTTCCAAAGATTTAATGCGAAGATGGGAGCGACAGTATGAGGAAGTTTTACATAGAAAACGAAAAAGGCGAACGTTATTCGCTCAACGGAGACAGCGGAATGTTCCTCGACAATCCCGCGGGACTCGGACAAACGATGTCTCCCACTTCTGCGGATATTCACAAAGGGTTCTTCAAAGATATAACCGGAGATGTAGAACCGCAGTCAGCTATTACCGGGGATCTGGTTTTCACTCAAAACGCTTACGAACTTTACCGGACATTCACAATGTGGTTAAACAAGGCGACAGAGCTGTATATCGTTTATTCTCCCAACGACAAGGACGAATACAGACGCAGAGTGTCGCTTGACTTCCTGCAAAAGACACAGCTTGAAAGCACACGGTGGCTAAGATGTCCGGTATCGTTCCAGTGCCTGACTCCGTTCTACAAGGCAAAGGCGACCACGCTGTCAATGGACGAAGTAGGCAATGCGATGAGATATACTTACCGCTACGACAGCGAGCTTCGTTACGCTGCATCTTCACTTCCCGGAATGAGCTGTGAGATCCAGGGACAGGGACACATTCCCTCGGCGATCAGGTTCGCCGTTACGGGCTACCTTGCAAACCCCGAACTTACTCTCACCGGACAGAACACGGGCAAAGTCTACGGCAAAATGAAGCTCAACACGACAACATCTGCAAGTCAGACCCTGACGGTCGTCACACGTTACGGGGAAACTTCGGTCACGATCAACAACAATGATGCCCTGGCATATGTCGATTTGTCGTATGATCCGTGGCTTCGTGTTCCGAATACGGAAAAATGCGATCTTGTTCTTTCCTCGGACGATGATATGAACGTATCGGTCGAGTTGCTTATGTATGACTATTTCAGGACGGTGTAAGCGATGAAAGGATATATAAAGGATCCGCAGACATTTACAACCGTTAAAGCTCTTGACATCGTGTCCTGGGAGCTGCCGATCGCGGCGACCACTGACGAATCGGGAACGGCTACGGCATACGGCTCGCAGTCAGGCTTCGAAGGATATTTCTTTCTGATGAACGGAAACATATATCTGATTCAGTCCGTAGCTCCCGAAAGCAATCTGACAACATTCTCGCTTAATTCGATACTTGATTTTTTTGACCGTCCCGTGACGGTATCAGGCAATACCTGCGGCGGGATCCTCGCGAACATTCTCACCAACGACTACAAGACGCAATCAGATCCGCTCTACCGGTATTCATACATCACGGTGACGAATACAGACTCAACGGCTTGCACTGTCAGCGGCACGCATTCGTTCAAAGAGCTTGTAAGGGCGTTTGCAAATGTGGTCGAGGTTACTGTTGACGGCAACGGCTTCACGCTGAATTTCACTGTTCAGACAGCCGATCGTCCGAGTCATACGGTGACATTTGACGGATCTGAACAGCTGCTCTCGCAAACCTTTTCAAGAGAGACGGTGAGCAAGGTCACGATCGGATCAACCTCTTACTATCTCACGAAGAGCGGCAGCATAACCACAACACGCCCTGCGGACGATCAGCGGGTAGTCGGTGAATGGATCGTAACCGATTCGGGAACGGCGGAAGAAGTCTTCGCAAAGAATACCGCCTCTCACAAAATAGAGTGGATGTCATTTGACAAATGGGGCTTGAATGATACCGTCAGATTCAGGATCAACGAAAGCGTTTACGAATCGCAAATAACATATATCGGCAGCAGTTCATCCGACACGCGCTATAAATACCGCTCGGGAGAGCTTGCTACAACACTTACCGAAAAGATCAGGAGGATGCAATAATGGCAATCAAAGGCATTGTTTTTGACAATCAGACAGTCACGGCGAAAGACCACGGCAGACTGTTTGAAAAGGCGTTTGACGATGGTGTTATCGCCGGATGCACATTGTCAATCGCCGACAACACGCTGAACATAGCCGCAGGATACTTTATCTGTGCCGGACGATTGATGAAGATAAACTCGAATGAAGCTATCGCATTGAGCGGTTCGGGATATATCCGGGTTAAGGTCGTTATTGACACAGCGCAGACGGCTTCGACCGAAACATTCAATCAGGCGGTTTTTGTAACGGAAAACTCCGATGCAATAGGCAATTTTCCCGCTCTTGTTCAGAACGATGTCAACGGCGCTGATACAGGCACTTACGAATACGCTTTCTGCTATCTGTATTACAACGAAGGATGGACGGTTTATCGCGGCATTGAAAAGTGTCTGATACACTCTGACAGCATCGTCATCAACACGCAGACAACGGTGTCGGGCTGGGTCGCTAACAGCTCAGGCGCATATTACACGGCAGGATATGTATACAAAAAGGTCGTCCCCGTTCCCGGATGCACGGCGGCTATGACGGGTGATGTGATATTCAACATTGCATCAGCTTCAACAGGTTATCTTGCGCCGACATTCGACACAGGGGAAGACAGCATTACGGTGTATTCCAAAACCAACGACACCGCGACTATCGACAGAATCGAGGTGCATCTGTAATGGCAACGGGAAGAACAAATGCGGTCACAGGCTCTGCCGAAGGCATTGATTTAACAAAAGTTACGGCTTCGGCTTCGGATGTAAAGACCGGACGCAAATTTTATGATTCTACCGGCACACTCGTAACCGGATCCGTTCAGGTAAAGACAGCGGCAACATACACGCCGGGGAAAACGGATCAGTCAATTGCGGCGAATCAGTTTCTTACAGGCAAGCAGACGATCAAAGGCGACTCTGACCTGATAGCAAGCAACATCAAAGCGGGCGTGCAGATATTCGGTGTTACGGGAACATATTCCGAAGGCACTGATGTAACCATAAGCGGAGAGTTCACCGCCACAGGCGGAACATCGGAGAGCGTTTTAAACTCTCAGTTTCAAACCGGAGACACTCTTCGAAGTTGGACCTTATCCGGACCGTCCGGCTCGGGGAATATATACTTTGCCGCGGGGTTGAGCGGCTCGGGAACAGGCGTATGCGTTACGGCTTCGGGTCCTAATAAAGTTTCAACGAGTTGCTCTGTCAGTTATTCGAGGGTATCTTTCAGCACAGAATCGCCCGGCGGCTTTGGAAACGGAAGCACATATTACTACACGGTCGAAGTTCACCGTGGATAGGAGGAATAAAGAATGCCTACATTAAATGTTTCAGTAGTAGACAAAATAGCGACAGGTGACGGTCAGATTATTGTCTGCGATAACACGGACTATACAGTTAAGTTCGCTCTTGATGCCGAGTGGGGCGAATATAACGCCAAAACGATGAGGGTTATTTATCCTGACAACAACTATGAGGACACGCTCTTCACAGGCGATGAATGCCCGCTTCCGAGGCTTTACAATGTCAACTCGATCCGCATCGGTATTTATGCGGGTGATTTACACGCAACGGCTGTCGCTGTGTTTGAGTGCAGAAAATCAGTATTGTCCGAAGAAGGACAGCACGTTCAGCCTCCCGAAGACATCTACAATCAGATAATGGACGCAATCGAAAACGGCGCACTCGATGGCGTTGGTATCGACCATATTGATAAAACTGCAACCGCGGGACTTGTTGATACTTATACGATTTACTATACAGACGAAACGACCTCGACATTTGAGGTGACAAACGGGTCGAGCATAGCAAGCGTTGCTAAGACCTCGACTTCCGGCAATGTTGACACCTACACGATAACGATGACGGACGGTTCGACTTCGACGTTTACGGTTACAAACACGAATATTCTCGGCGAAACATCGGCGACGAAAACGGCGGTAGGTTCGGCCGCCGCTCCCAACTCTACGGGAAACTCTGTTGTTGCGGTAGGCAGAACGGCTCTTTATGCTCTCACTACTGGTGCGCAGAATGTGGCTGTCGGTGCAGGCGCCGCAGGCAGTGTCACAACG
>JAEEGL013544712.1_pt1 | contig 29573 bp, 19 predicted proteins | sample 9134231 | NCBI WGS metagenome assembly JAEEGL01 (sample SAMN16246548, study PRJNA631951) | gut metagenome | biome: gut microbiome; feature: rumen; material: fiber-attached | host: Bos | place: Iran: Karaj | collected 2018-10
GGACTGCTGGGTGTTCATGACGTCGATCTGGAGGGAAATCTGGTTCGTCGTGATGCCGGCCGTGGAGAAGTTGATCATCCAGGCATACGGCCGGCCGGTGTCGTAGTTCCACCAGAAGTGGCTTGCCCAGCCATTGAAGGTACCGCCATAGGCGTTGCTCTTGCCGCGCATGGAGGTGCTGCCGTTGTAGTTGATGCCGTTATCGCCGGTCGCGGTCGTGCTGACGGCATTCGGGCCGCACCACTCGAGGGTGCCGTCCGGGTTGTAGCTGAGCAGTTCGCTGAGGGCTTTGTCCTCGGTGTTGAAGTGTTCCTTGGCCGGGTCGATGACGATGCCGATGCCGGTCTTGTTGCCGTAGTTGTTTTCCGGATCGAAAATCGCCTTGTACCAGTCGGGGGCCGCCTGGTTGCCGCAAGGGCCGAGATAGGGATAGTTGCCCGAACCCCACATGTGCTGATTGTACGTGGTCATCGTGTACTCTTCGGCTGCAGAGCCGGTGTACTTCTCCTGGTAGGTGTGGGTAAACCAGCCGTTCTCGCCATATGTCGGACGGCAGACCTCGTTCTCCTTGTCCGGGAACCACCAGCGGTACTCTGTGAGGAGGGCCGAGAAGCTGTCCTCGACGCTGTCTTTCATCTGGTCCCACACGTCGCCCTTGGTCTGGTGGCGGATCTGGTAGCGGCCGATGTTGCCGAGGGTCTCGTCGTCCTCCATCTCCATCGGGTCGGCGCCGTCACGCCATTCGAAGCGCGGGAAGCGCTCGTGGACGATGACGCCGCTGATCTTGCCGGAGCCGTAGGGGAGTCGGGTGCCGTCGTTGCGGTAGGTGCAGACGGTGTTGGTGTACATGTAGAGGGCGTCGCCGTTGATGTCCCGGAGCAGGCGCGGATACTTGGACAGGCGGTGGGCGCCGGTGCCGACGGAGTAGCCTTCATTGATCGGGCAGAGCGCGCCCTTGCGGACCGGGATCTCCACGTCCTTGAGGACGACGTAGGTATATACATCGTTGTCCGTCAGTTCGTTCATGAATTTCTCCTTGAGCGGGACATCCGATTTGGAGCCCGCGATGCGGGAGATGACGCTGCCGCTGGCGATGCCCTTGATGGTGACGCGCTCGGGGTTATCGGCGAGGGTGACGGTGGCACCGTGGATCAGCAGCTGGACCTTGTCGAACTGCTTGAAGTTGTTGTCGGCGGCCTTGGCCATGACGACCATGAAGCCGCGGCTGCCGTCCGGCGCTTCCAGGTAGACGGTCTTCTTGGACCCCTCGTAGTCGATGGACGATGTGGTCAGCTGCTCATTCTCGCCGGAGTTGCCTCCCTCGGGGTTGCTGACGATGATGCCTTCGATGATGATGTAGTCCTCGACCGGCTTGCCGGTCGTGTAGTTCGCGATGACATCCTGGAAGCTGACGTTGCGGCCGATGCCTTCCTTGGCGTTCCGCTGGACCAGGTTGATCGACAGGGCGACCCGGTCTCCCCAGCCGTCCGTGTAGGACATGTTGATGGTGGCGGTGCGCGGGTTGACCGGATCGGGGTTGGGATCGGTCGTGATGGACAGCGGGCGGGTTTCGGTGCTGCCGTCCTCGATCTTGATCTCCTTGATCCAGCCCTCATCCTCTCCGGAAGGATAGACCGTCTCGACGGTCATGTAGGAGAAGGGAACGTTCGTGGTCACGGTCTCGATGTGGGGGCCGCCCGCACCTTCGGTAATGACCGAGGCGTTTTCGATCAACAGTTCGGCGACCATCTGGCCCTCCTGCTTGAGGGCGATGGTGTCCTTTCTCGTCCCGCGTTCGCTGACGAGGGCGATCCGGGTCATGCGCTTGAATTCCTCGTTGTAGGCGAAGTTGATGTCAACGGTCATGTCTTCCGAGCCTTTCATGGTGCTGAAGGTGACCCAGTCGGCGTTCTCGTCGAGCTTGACGATCTGGAAGTCGCCGTTGGCGAGGACCTTCATTTCCATGGTCGCGCCTTCGGACGGGGCGACGTATTCTTTCTCGACGGCGCCGAGCTCGACGAGCGGGATGATGTCCCCTTCGTCGAGCTGGCAGGCGGTCACGGCCGCTCCGGCAACGAGCAGGGCGGCGGTCAGAATCCGGTATTTGTTATCCTGTTTCATGACTTGCGTAATCTGTTAATTGTAGCGGACGGTGATCGTACCGATGCGGATTTCCGTGTCCTTGTTGGTCATCGTGCCCTGCTCGATACCGAGGTTGTTCTGGAAGTTGGAAGCAGGCTCCTTCGGAGCGATGTCGGTAACCGTGTCGGCCACCTGCAGGCGCAGGACGACGGACTCGCGGTCGAAGCATTCGACCGGGAGGGTGCGGAGATGGTCCTTGAAGCCCGGGCAGCTGTCCTGCGAAGTCGCAGGGCCGCTCCACCAGACAATCGAACGGTTCTGGATGATGGCGGCACCCGGCACATCCCGGAAGGTCGTGCCGCCGTCGATCGAATAGAGGAGTTTCCAGTGGGAAGGCCCGTCTACGGTCGACGCACCCATGGCACCGTGGTTCCAGGCAATGCCGAAGACCATGTTGGTCCCGCGGATGCCGGCGGTGGAGAAGGAGATGTCGAAGTATTTGCCTTCATTGTTGGTGAAGTCCCACCATCTGTTCGTGACCTTCAGCGCGCAGCTGCCCAGGAGGCCCTTGCTGTTGGACGCGCCCTTCTTGTCGTTGGAGACGATGTTGTTAAAATCGGAGGCGGCAGCCAGGGCGGCGCCGTGGAAGTCCAGTTTGCCGGAACCCTTTTCAGGGATGGCGTCGGCCTTCTTGTCGTTCCAGTTCCATTCGACCAGCGTGGTGGAGAAGGCCGCATCCTTCAGCTGGATGTCGGACTCCTCGACGGCGCGGATCTGGTAGCGGCCGATGTCGCCGTAGCGGACGTTGGTCTCGGAGGTGATGAGCCCCCGGAAGATACCCGAGCCCTGCGGGACATACGGAACCTTCAGGGAACCGTCTTCCTTGTATTCCGAGCCGGGATCGGAGCCGGCTTCCCAGGAACCTTCGCCGAGGGAATTGGCGTTGATCTTGCGGCGCCAGGGGGCATAGCTGTTGGTCAGCATGTAGATGACGCTGCCGCCGCGGTCGGTCATCAGCAGGGGCACGGTGTCCCAGCGGGGCGCCGAGGCGGTGCCGGAGATGACGTTGACGCCGGCCATGACGTCCTTCATGGAGTAACCGTCCGTCGCGTTGGTGTAGGCGCCGTCCTTGAAGAGGATCTCGACGTCCATCAGGTCGACGAGCGTGTTGATGTCGTCATCGGTGAGGTCGTCGATGTTGCGGCTCTTGACCGGAAGCTTCGGGTTGGGATCCAGCGTGTTGTAGATATTGCCCGGGGTGATGCCGGTAAGGGTATACGTGACCGGGTTCGCCGTCTTGACAAGTGTCAGTCCCTTGACGTTCAGGCGCAGGCGGGTGTAGCGCGGGAAGGTGTTGGTCGCGGCGTCCTCGAACTTCAGCATGAAGCCGACCTTGCCGTCCAGGCTCTGGTAGATGGCCGTGCGGCTGTTCTCCGTGAAGTCGAACATGAACTGGGCCGTCTGCGGGTTCTGGCAGATGTTCGGGCTGTCGAAGGAACTGACGATGTAGCCGTCGAGGATCAGTTCGTTCGTGATCGGGCCGGCCGGGAGGGCGCGGACGTCGTCGAAGGTGAAGGACGCGCGCTGGGTGACCTTGACGGCCTGGGTGATGCTGCCGCCGGCCGCGTCGGTGTAGTTGACGGTGACCGTGGCGGAGCGGGGAGCGCCCGTGTCATTGAGCGGAAGCGTGAAGACCAGCCCGTCGGCGGTCAGCCTCGGGGACTGGATCCACTCGGCCCCGGTCTCGAACTTGACGTTCTCCGCATAGGCGTAGATGTTGTTGTCCTTGGCGGGAACGGTGCAGTCGCCGGGCGTGCCCACGCAGTCGATGGTGTTGTCGATCAAGGTGAAAGCGGCAGCATCGACACCCTGGAGCACATTGAGCCGGGTCTTGATGTTGTTGTCCTTCGCATCGGTCGCGATGAGGGTGAGGACCGCGGTACGGAGTGCGCCGGAGTTGTTGTCGGTCACGGAGTAGACGACCTCGTCCGGCAGGATCTCCTCGACCGTCAGCCAAGGGGTAACCTTCATCGTGTCAGGAACTTCCTGGCCGAAGGTGACGACGCCCTGGGACGTGCCGTCCTCGGCGAGGAACTCGGTCTGGACGGAGAAGTTGCCCAGGCTGTAGGGGATCGTGGCGCTGAAGGGCGCGCGGATCCGGGCGCCGGGCTGGATCAGTTCCGTGGTCGCCGACTTGAAGCTGACGCCGTAGTCGCTGTGCCCGCTCTCCGAACTGATGGTGTACGGTCCGTCCTGGATGATCTGGACGGTGTCGCGGAGTTCGCCCTTCTCAAGGACGAGGCCGACCGTACGGGAGATGCCGTAGTTGGCCGAATAGGTGAAGACGATGTCGGAGTTGCCCGCACCGGTAACTTTGTTGAGGGACCCCCAGTCGATGGCCTTGTCGAAGCGGGCGGCCCAGCCGCCGTCCGACCAGACGAGGATGTGGGTGGAGCCGGCCTCCTTCTTCAGGGTGATGGTGTGCTGGTTGACCGCCAGCGGGAGATCCATTTCGAAGGGCTTGTCGCAGGCGGCGGCACCCAGCGCGAGCAGGGCGGCCGCCAGCAGGGCCCGGATGGAAATCATATCGTGTTTCATAAGCATGTCAAGAGATTAAAGTCCGTACTTGGCATAGGCCTTGTTGTCCAGGTTGCCCTTCGACTTCACGACTTCCTGGTCCGGAATCGGATAGTACTCGTGGCAGGGGAGGATGTTGTCCTTGAGGGCCTGGTAGTCGCTGTTGCCGAGCGTGGCTTCGTACCAGATGCCCCAGCGGACGAGGTCGAACTTGCGCTGGAACTCGCCGATGAGCTCGCGGCCGCGCTCGCTGCGGATCTCGTCCTGCAGGCGGACGTGGGTGCGGAAGGTGTAGTCCTTGAGGCCGGCGCGGTTGCGCGTCATGTTGAGGTACTTGACCGCCTCTTCGTCCTGGTTCAGCTCATTGTAGCATTCGGCGATCATCAGGATCGTGTCGGCGAAGCGGAAGACGTTGTAGTTGTTGCCGTCGGCGCTCTGCTGCATGTTGGGGCACCAGAATTTCGGACCCATCCAGGGGCGGGAGTTGACGCTCTTGAAGTCTTTCCCGTCATAGGTCCATGCCATGTTGTAGAGCTTGCGCTGGTCCTGGCCGAGCTTGGTCTGGAGGCCCTGGCAGAAGTAGACGTTGGGCCGCATCGCCGCCCAGGTCGTCGCCGCGTCGCCGAGTTCCGGGATCTGGATGCCGTCGTAGATGTCGTCGCCGCTCCGGGACGGGGTGCAGATGCAGGCTGCGTTGGACGTGTAGGTCAGGCCGCCCGGGGTGTAGATGTGCTGGATTTCGAGGATGGATTCCGGCGTGTTCTTGTTGCGCCAGAGCATGTTCTCCTCCAGGTCGTATTTATTCAGGCTGCCGTAGATCTTCTCGATGTGCAGGCAGGCGTCGAGGGCCTTCCTGTACCAGCTTTCGGCATTCTCGGGAGCGTCCTTCGTGGCGTTCCAGAGGGACATCTTGGCGATGAGGGTCCAGGCCAAGGCGGCTCCGACGCGGTTCTCCGGATTGTCGTAGGTGCGGGTCTGGGGCGCGAGCGGGGCGATGGACTCCAGGTCCTCGATGCATTTCCTGCGGGTCTCCACGGCGCTCATCCGGCCGAGCCGGGCGAGGCGGTCGAGGGTCTCGAGGTCAGCGACGTCGTCGAAATAGAAGGGGACGTCGCCGAAGAAGCTGGTCAGCGTATAGTAATAGAAGGCACGGAGGGCCTTGGCTTCGCAGAGGAGCTCGATGCGCTGCGTGTTGTTCTCATCGATGTGGCCTTCCTTGTCCCGGAAAGCCGTTTTCGAGTTCTCGATGCCGCTGATGGCGAAGTTGCAGCGCTGGATCCCGAGGTAGCAGTTGGTCCAGACGGTCTGGCCGAAACGCGGGATGGCCGGCGAGATGTCGAGCCGGGCGTCGAGGGTGCCGGAGGGGCAGTAGGCGAGGTCGGTGCAGCATTCCGTCGCGATGAGGTACGTGTACGTGTAGATGCTCTTCATCGGGATGTAGCAGCTGTTGACGACGGACTGGCACTCCATGGGTTTGCGGAAGAAGTTGTCCGGCGTGGAAAGGGCGGAGAGGTCCTCTTCCAGCGAGCAGGAGGAGAAGGCCATGGCGGCGGCTCCTGCGAGGGTCAAAAGCAGATATCTTGTTTTCATGATACGTTCGTTTTTAGTACCTTACCTGGATGCTGAACGTGACGGTCCGCGCCTTCGGGTACGCGCCGAGGTCGACGCGGCGGAGGGTGGAGGAGGTACCTTCGGAGGAGACGTCCGGGTCGAAGCCGTTGTAATTCTTCCAGAGGTAGAGGTTCTCGCCGATGACGCTGAAGGTCGCGTCGCGGAGCGATTTGATCCGCTTGAACGGGAGCGTGTAGGAGAGCGAGACGTTCTTGATGCGGATGTAGGAGGCGTCATGGATCATGAAGTCGCTCGGGAGGGCCGCATCGGTCTTGCCGCCGGCGCGCGGGATGTTCGACTCCGGGTTCCTTTCCGGATGCCATGCGTTGAGCATGTACCGGTACTGGTTCGTGAAGATGGAACCGGCCATGTAGATCTCGGAATAGTTGTAGATCTTGCCGCCGAGGGAGTAGTTGACGAAGACGCCGAGCCGGAAGTTCTTGTAGTGGAACGTGTTCTGGAGGCCGCCGTACAGGTACGGGTCCGCATTGCCCTGATAGACCAGGTCTTCCTGGCTGAGGGTGCCGTCATGGTTGATGTCGTAGTAGCGGATGCGGCCGTTGCCGGTGGAGTTGGACGGGGAGACGTAGGTGTTCGTGACCTTGTTGCGCTCACGCTCCTCGTCGCTCTTCCAGATGCCGCCGAACTTGAAGCCCCAGAGGGCGTTCAGCGGGTAGCCGGCGACGTAGCCGTACATCATGTACGGGTTGTTGCCCGGCGAGTTGAGGGCCGAGACGAACTGCTCGCCGCCGATGTCCTCGACCATCTGCTTGTTGTGGGAGATGGTGAAATCGGTCGTCCAGCTGAAGTCCCGCCTGACGATGTTGCGCGTCGAGAGGGAGAACTCGATGCCGCGGTTGGACGTCTTGCCGATGTTGATGAACTTGGTGGAATAACCCACCTGGTTCGGCGTGGCGACGTTCAGCAGCAGGTCGGAGGTCTTCGACAGGTAGGTCTCCACCGTGAAGCTGAGCCGGTCGTCGAATCCGGCGAAGTCCAGGGCGAGGTTGTAGGCCGCCGTCTTCTCCCATTTCAGGTCCGGGGAATCCAGCCGGCTCCGGTAGGTCGCCACGGGCTGCTTCCCAAGGAAGAGGTAGCCGCCCGTCGTGGTGGACAGGGCCGCGTGGGAACGGTAGGCGCTGATGGCGTCGTTGCCGGAAACACCGGCACTGGCGCGGAGGGAGAGCTCATTGAGCCATTTGGCGTCCTTGAGCCAGGGCTCGTTGGCGATGTTCCACTTGAAGGCGCCGGAAGGGAAGTAGGCGTAGTGGTTGTTGACCGCGAAGTTGGAGGCGCCGTCCCGGCGGATGGTGCCGGTCAGGTAGAAGCGGGAGCCGTAGTTCCAGTTGGCGCGGGCGAACAGCGAGAAGGCCTTCTTTTCACTGAGTGCGGTGGCTGCGGAATAGGTTTCCTTGTCCAGGACCGCGTTCATGTTGTTCCATTTGACCTCGTCGTCCATGTAACCCTTGCCCGAGAGGGAGAAGTTGTGGGAGGTGAAGGTACGGCCTTCCAGACCGCCCATGATGTCAAAGGTGTGCTTGCCGGCCTTGATGGTGTACGTGGCCGTGTTCTCGGAGGAAAGCGAGTGCTCGTCCCATTCGGCGCGGGAAGCGGTACCGCCCTCGTTCGCCGTCTTGGTCGGCATGATGCCGGGCGTGTACTGGTAGGTGTGGCGCTGATAGAAATAATAGGAGAGGGCGCTCTTGATGACCAGGTTCTTCACCGGGGTGATCGTCGCGGTGAAGGTATGGTTCGTGGAGTGGCGGACCAGGTAGTGGGAGATGTTGTCGATCTTGGCCCGCGGCGTATCGATCCAGGAACCGCTGTAATAGAAGTCGTTGAACGTGTCCTGGGGCTTGATGGTCGGGGCGAGGTACTGGGCGGCGTTGGTCCAGGACGAGCCGCCGATGGTCGCCTTGTTTTCGTCGTTGTTACGCCAGGTGTAGGAGCCGTTGTAGCCGACTTTCAGCCATTTGAAGAGCTGCTTGTCCAGGTTGATACGCCCGGTCACGCGCTTCTGGCCGCTGCCCTGGATGATACCCTGGGTGTCGTTGTACGAGAAGGAGGCCAGGTGGCTGGAGTTGCCGGTACGGCCGTTCAGCGAGACGGAGTAGTTCTGCGACAGGGCGGTCCGGGTGATCTCCCGGATCCAGTCCGTGCCCAGGTCCTGCCCGAGCGGGTCCTTGTAGATCTGCTCGGACAGCGGGGTGGTCAGGCCCACGTCCGGGTGGTTGGAGTCGGCGCCGAAGGAGGCGATCTCGTTGCGGTACATCTGGAACTCCTGCTTGTTCATGACGTCCAGGCCGCGCGGGAGCTGGGCGATGCCGATGTCGGCCTTGAAGGTGATGTTGGTCTTGTCCTTCTTGCCGGAGCCCTGCTTCGTCGTGACGATGATGACGCCGTTCGCACCGCGGGAACCGTAGATGGCCGTGGAGGAGGCGTCCTTCAGGACGGAGATGTTGGCGATATCGTCGGAGTTGATGTCGTTCAGGTCATGGATGGCGTCGATGATGCCGTCCACGACGTAGAGCGGCTCATTGGAGGCGGTGATGGAACGGGAACCGCGGATACGGATGGTCGTCGTGGCGCCCGGGGCACCGTCGGTGGACATGATGTCCGCGCCGGCGATACGGCCCTGCAGGGCGTTGTCGATCGAAAGGACCGTTCCGCTCGTGATGTCCGCCATCTTGACGTTGACGACCGAGCCGGTCAGGTCCTCCTTCTTGACGGAGCCGTAACCGATGACGACGACGTCTTCGAGGACGTTCTCATCCTCGCGGAGGGTGAAGTCGAATCTGGTGCGGTTGCCGAGGATCTTCTCCATCTGGGTCTCGTAACCCATGTAGAGGACCTCGATGGTCTGGCCCTTGCGGACCTTCAGGGTGTAGCGGCCCTGGGCATCGGTGACCGTGCCCGTGGTCGTGTTCTCGATGCGGATGGTCGCGCCCGGCAGCGGCTGGCCGGCCTCGTCGGTGACGGTACCGGTCAGGGTCAGTCCCTGCTGGGCTTGTGCGTAAAGCGGCTGTGCGGGAATCCCCGTGGTCAGCGTCGCGGTTGCCAGGAGTGCGGCAAGGGCGAAAGATGTGGATAGCTTATGCATGGGGAAGGATTATTCGGTTTTGGAAAGGATCTTGTCCGCACCGCTGCCGCCGTTGAGGGTCCAGAGGTCTTCGTCGAAGACGTTCTTGACCGGGTCCAGGGTGAAGTGGCGGATATAGATGTTGTCGATGAAGATCCGGCCGGGCGTTCCCGTCCCGCCGTTCTGGTTGCCCACCGAGAAGCGGATGCGGGTGTCCGGCGTGAAGGGGTTCGTCTCCGTGCGGATGTAGCCGACGAGGAAATAGGCGTTGTCCCACATGCTCTCGGCGAGGTTGTCGGCCAGGGGATCGAAGTACGGGACCTCGACCTCGAACCGGGTCTTGGACGGGTCGTCGCGGAGGGCGCCGCCGCCGACGATCTCGACGGTGAGCTTGTTGTTGTCCTTGTTGCCCTTCTTGTCGTTGAAGGCGACTGCGCGGAAGGAAAGGACATAGAGGGAGTCCTTGACCGCGAGGCTGGCATCCATGAACGGGGTGTAGAGGTCGGCGCCATGGCCGGCGTCGTCACCGAGCTGCAGGTAGCCGTTCTTTCCGTAGAGGTAGGCATCGGTCTGTCCGGGGAGGACCGTGGTGTCCCAGTGGCGGTTCTTGTCGGTCTGGTTCCAGGTGCCCGCGATGGCTCCGTCGAGTTTCAGCGGGTTGTTGGATCCGTACTTGCTCCAGGACATGTCGCTGGCGATGCGCGCGACGATTCCCTGGTGGACCGGCAGGAACTTGCCGAAGTTGTTGCCGGGGCTCGAGAGCATGAGCGTGCCCGTCCGGCGGGTGTAATAGGGATAGCTGTAGCGCGGGGAAACGTCGAGCGTGACCTTGTAGAGGTCGCCGGAAACGTTCTCATAGCCCGCAACCTTCACCCAGGGCGAAGTGCCGTCATCCTGCCATTGCACCTTGAGGTCAAGGTTCGTGCGGACGTACACGACGGAAGTACCGCCCTGGACGCTGACGCTGCCGGCGTTCAGCGGCTCCTCGTCCTCCGGCGAGGCGTACACGTCGATGTAGTCGGTGCGGTCCGCATTCGGGTCCGCGTCCTTCCTGCACGACGCGGCCGCCATTCCGGCGAGGAGCAGGGCCAGCAACAGGGGTAGATGCTTTTTGTAAGACATGTGTAATAGGGTTGATTAGTTGATAGTCAAGTCGATAAGGATCGGACGGTGGTCCGACGGGTCGTAGAAGGAAGGGTGCCAGGTGCTCTTGACGGACGAGGTCCACTTGTCCATCAGGATCATCGCGTCCGCCACCTGTGCGTACACGGACGGAGAGGCATAGACGTAGTCGATGCGGGCGCTGCCCATCGTGGAGGTGATGAACTGGCCCGGATGGCTCTGGGCGATGACGTCCACCAGGTTGGTCTTGTTCAGGACGACGTCCTGGGTCAGCAGGGCGGTGTTGTCCGCGGCGTACTGGTAGAACCAGTTGTCAAGGCGGGAACGGGAGTTGAAGTCGCCGAGGAGGAACCAGTCCTGCTGGGCGGCGTACTTGCTGTCGTTGACCGTGTGGGCGACGATGTAGTTCATCTCGTACTCCCGGTAGTAGTCGCCCTCGTGCCTTTCCTTGCTGGCCTCCTGGCCGGCGGAGGAGACGCCGAAGCCGTAGGCCTGGGGCCACATGTGGGCGGTGACGAACCAGAGCTTGCGGCCGTTCACGTTCACTTCCTGGATGGCGGCGCCGTGGGCGATGGGCTTGCCGCTGACGTCGGTGTTGGTGATCTTGAGGATGGAAGTGACCGGATATTTGGAGGTTACGGTCTGCGGGTAGTTGTCCCGCCAGCCGCCGACGGCGGTGTGCTGGTGGCCGTAGCGGGCCGCGAGGGCGGGCCAGCCGTTCGGCAGGAAGCGGTCGGCCTGCGCCGCGCTGGTGCCCGTGCGGTCCTTGTAGATGGAGGCGGACTCGCACCAGACGCAGATGTCGGGATTGTATTTCTTGACCCAGGCGACGAAATTGTCGTAGTTGTTGGGCTGGTCGGCCCACATGCCGTTCTGGATGTTCCAGTAGAGGAGGCGGAGGTTGCCCTTGCGCCCCTCGCCGCCGACGCGGGTGACCAGGATGTCGTCGAGGAAGAAGCCGTGGTTGCCGGAACTGGAACTGTTGCCGGCGAAATAGAGGCAGGTGCCGTCGGTGGCATGCTCGATGGTCGCCTCGACCTCATGCCAGGTCTTGCGCTCCTCGAGGCTGCCGGGGAGGGGAAGCTGGGTATGGGTCCCGTTCCAGATGCTGGCGTTGCCCTGGTAGGTGAACTTGTCCTTGCCGGTGGCGACCGGGGTGCCGTCCACCTTGACCTCGCTGAGCTGACCGCCGTTCATGACCTCGAAGAGGAGGTTGTCCGTGGCGCCCGGGTGGAAGCAGAAGCGGAAACTGAGCTTCACCGTGGCGAATCCTTCCAGGTTGGAGATGGGGGGCGTCCGGACGACGCCGCGGCCGGAGTTTGCGGCGCCGACGACCAGCATGCCCGGATATTCCTGGCAGCGGAAGAGATAGGTATAGTCTTCGAATCCGCGGCTGCGGACGTAGTTTTCGGTCATCCGGTGGGAGGTGAGGACGTTCTGGCCGTTGACCTCGTCCCAGGTGTTGGACTGGATGAAGCCGGTGCCGGGCGTGTCGTAGGGGACCCGCGTCGTGGCGAGTTCGGTGCCCGTGCGGTCGGCGGCACCGTCCGCACCCGGGTTCTTGTCGTCCGGGGCATAGCCGATGGCGCTCTTGCCGCCCATGAGTTCACCGCCCCAGACCAGCCGGTCGAAACCCTCGTACCAGACGAGGTCGTCCGCCGGCTTGTATTCCACGCGGACGGCCTTGACCTCGCCGGGGGCAAGCGTGCAGGCGGGCACCGTCTGCCGCACCATCCTGCGGCTTGCGTCGCAGAGGGTCAGTTCGATGCCCTTCGAGAACGCTCCGGGGACGACGATCACGGGGATGTGCACCCCCGTTCCGTCCAGTTTCACCCCGGTGCCCGCGGGCGTGCAGTTGACCGTCGCCCAGGACATGCCGTCGACCATGTTGAAGGAGCCCTTGCTGGGAGCGTAGGAGCCGCGGCCGGCGACCTTTTCGCCGCCGGGGGCGGAGGCGTGGACGGACGTCAGCGTCGCGTCGCCGGTGATTTCCAAGTCAAGGACTGCGAAAGCATCATTGAAAACCAGTTTGTTCCCGTCTTCTTTCCGGTAACGGGCATAACAGGGATAGTCTCCCAGCTCATGGGTGTTCTTCCGGAAGAACTGCCCGACGGGGATCGCCACCTCGCGGAACGGCGAACCGTTGTACCAGCGCGCGGAGGAGGAACTGATCCGGGCGGCCGTATACTCGCCGGCCGTGTTTTCCGGGACATCGATGAACCATTTCCCGGACGCATCCTTGTTGGGGATGCAGTCCTTGCCGTTTACCTGAATCTTGCACCCGGTAAACACATCCAGCCCGAGGGCTTCCCGGGTTCCGCCGGCCGCGTAAGAGAGGAAAAAGCGGACTTTTCCGTCCACGACCTCGATATCTTTCCCTTCGGAATCGCCGTCGTGTCCGGACTGCTCGGGGACCGTCTTCTCGCAACTTGCGGCGAGAAGAAAGGGCAAAAAGCAGTAAATCAACGCTCTTCTGCGGAATTGTCTCATGAATTTATGTGTTATTAATATGCAAATATAATGATTTCCCCGGACAATTGCACTCTTTTCCGGCTTTTTTACCCTTTCTCCGCCGGGGTACTCCCGCGCGCGGATTGTGCTTTTTGTGAATAAATTCGTACATTTGCAAATTGCAAACAGAACAAGATGGAAAAGATTCGGTGCCTCATCCTCGGCGGCGGTCCCGCCGGTTACACCGCGGCGATCTACGCCGCCCGCGCCAACATGGCCCCGGTCCTGCTCGAGGGCCCGGCGCCCGGCGGCCAGCTCACCACCACGACGGTGGTCGAGAACTATCCCGGTTTCGAAGGCGGGGTGGATGCCAACACACTGATGGCGGCGATGCGCGCCCAGGCGGCATCCTTCGGCGCCGACATCCGCACCGGGGTGGCGACGGCCGTCGACCTTTCCGCGCGGCCTTTCCGCGTGGCGCTCGACGGCGCGGACCCGGATGACGCGGATTCCCCGCGTGTCCTCCTGGCCGACACGCTGATCGTCGCCACAGGCGCGACCGCGAAATACCTCGGCCTTCCGTCCGAGGAGAAATACCGCGGCATGGGCGTTTCCGCCTGCGCGACCTGCGACGGCTTCTTCTACCGGAAGCGGACCGTCGCCGTGGTCGGCGGCGGCGACACGGCCTGCGAGGAGGCCCTTTACCTCGCCGGCCTGGCAAAGAAGGTGTACATGATCGTGCGCCGCGACGTATTCCGCGCCTCCAAGGCCATGCAGGACAAGGTTTTCGCGACGGAAAACATCGAGATCCTCTGGAACTGCAACACCCAGGAGGTTCTCGGTGACGGTGTCGGGGTGACCGGCGTCCGCCTCCGGAACAACCGGGATGGCAAGGTCTTTGATATACAGGTCGACGGCTTCTTCCTCGCGATCGGCCACCACCCCAATTCGGAGCTCTTCGCCCCCTGGCTCGAGACCGATTCCAACGGGTACATCCTCACGCACGGCAAGACCGCCGAAACGGCAGTGCCCGGCGTGTTCGCGGCGGGAGATGTCCAGGATCCGCGCTACCGTCAGGCCGTGACGGCTGCGGCGTCGGGTTGCATGGCGGCCCGGGACGCGGAGCGGTTCCTGCTTGAGAATGAGTAATAAACGATTGATGATGAACAAGATCCAGCGTATCTTCGCCGTTTGCGCCGGCCTGCTTGCCCTCGCCTCCTGCAAGTCCCAGTACGAGTTGCTGCTCAACAGCAGCGACGTGGACGCCAAATACAAGGCGGCCTTCGATTATTTCAACCAGAAGAAGTATTCCCGCGCCTCCCAGCTCTTCGAGAGCCTCTCCGTCCTGACGAACGGCACGGAACGCGACGACACCGTCCAGTATTACTGGGGCCTTTCCAACTACCGCTACAAGGACTATTACACGGCCGAGACGAATTTCGCCAAGTTCCTGGAGAATTTCCCGCGGAGCCCCTTCGCCGAGGACGCCCGCTTCCTCCACCTGGACTGCATGTACCGGTCCACCTACCGCTGGGAACTCGACCAGACCCCGACCTACGCCTGCCTCCAGGCCATCCATGAGTACATGACCGCCTATCCGGGCGAAAACCCCCACACGGAGGTCTGCCGGAAAATGGCCCGTGAACTCAATGAGCGCCTCGACCGCAAGGCCTACGAGAACGCCCGCCTTTACTACAAGATGGAGGACTACAAGGCCTCCCGCGTCGCGTTCCGGAACGTCCTGAAGGAGGATTCGGACAACATCTACCGGGAGGATATCCTTTATTATACCGCCATGTCCTCCTACAACTACGCCCGCCTCAGCGTCCCGGCGAAGCAGAAGGAGCGCTACCTGACCTTCATCGACGACTATTTCAATTTCATCGGCGAGATCCCCGAGTCGAAATACCGCCGCGAACTGGATGTGATGTACAAGCGCGCCCAGCGTGCGCTCGGCCGCTACACCGGCACGGAAGAGGAACTGGAGGCCCGGGAAAAGGACTTCGCCCGCGAACGCCGCCAGCTGGAGCGTGATATGAAAAAAAATGAAACCCCGGAGAAAAAAGGGCGGTAATATCTAAGAGACTATCCGAAAAAAGAACAATGGAAACGAAGAAAAGAATTCCCAACAACACCATCACGCGGGACATCCGGACCCTCGCGGAACCGACCGGCAATATCTATGAATCCGTCGTCATCCTGTACCGCCGGGCCAATCAGATCGCCGCGGCCGAGAAGAAGGAGCTGATGAAGAAGCTCGAGGATTTCCGCAACGAGCACGACACGATGGAAGAAGTGTTCGAGAACAAGGAACAGATTGAAATTTCGAAATATTACGAGCGCCAGCCGAAGCCGGACCTCGTCGCCATCTCCGAATTCGAGAACGGCGACCTCTACTACCGCAAGGCCGGCAAGTAAGCGATGCTCTCGAAACTTCACGTCGAGAATTACGTTCTGATAGACTCTCTGGATATCGCTTTTCCGGAGGGTCTCGTCATTATAACCGGGGAGACCGGCGCCGGCAAGTCCATCCTGCTCGGCGCGCTGTCGCTCGCGCTCGGCGCGAAGGCCGACGCCGCGGCGATCGGTCCCCACGGCGAGACCTGCGTGGTCGAGGCGGAGTTCGACGTGGAGGAGGACGACGCGCTGCGGGAACTGTTCGATGAACAGGACCTCGAGGCGGACGGAGGCCATCTCGTGATCCGCCGCACGGTCGCCCGGACGGGCCGTTCCCGCTCGTTCGTGAACGACCTGCCGGTCCCTGTCGCCGTGCTCCAGCAGTTGTCCCGGCGCCTGATTGACATCCATTCCCAGCACGAGACCCGCCTCCTGTCGGACCGGGCCTGGCAGCTGGACGTCCTCGACCACTTTGCCGGCAATGCCGCCCTGCGGTCGGAGATCCGCGCCGTCCACGGCCGGCTGGCCGCCCTGCGGCGGGAACGGGCCGAAACGGAGGAGAAACTGCGCCGCATGGCCGCCGAACGCGATTTCAACCAGGCCCAGCTGGACCGCCTCACGGAGGCGAAACTCCGGGACGGCGAACTGGAGGAACTGGAGGAGGAGCAGCGCCGGCTGGCCAATGCCGGGGAGATCAAGGAAGGCCTGGGCCGGGTCGGGGAGCTGTTCTCCCCCCCGGACGACGGCCGGATGTCCCTGGACGCCCTGCTCAAGGAAGCGGGGCGGACCCTCGGCCGGGTCGGGAAGTTCGTTCCCGACGCGGAGCCGCTGCGGGAGCGGATCGAGTCGGCCCGTCTCGAGTTGGAGGACATCTACGAGGAGGTCGGGCGTCTCGACGCTTCGGTCGAACTCTCAGAAGACCGCCTCACACAGGTCGAGGAGCGCCTCTCGCTCCTGTACGGCCTCTTGAAAAAACACGCCTGCAGCGATGTGGGCGGCCTGATTTCCCTCCGCGACGCCCTCGCCGGCTCCCTCTTCGAAGGGGAGGCGCTCGAGGAGCGCATCGCCGACCTGGACCGGGAGATCGGGCAGGCGTCGTCGTCTTATGACGCCCTGGCCGCAGGGCTCCGCGACGCGCGCGTCAAGGCCGCCCCCGCTTTCGCGGAGGCGATCACCCGCTCGCTCCGGACCCTCGAACTGGACCAGGCCGTCTTCGACGCCGCCGTCGAGCCGGCGGCCGACGGAGCCTCCGGCCGCGACACGGTGCTGTTCCGTTTTTCCGCCACCGGCGGCGCCCCGGCGGATGTCGCCAAATGCGCGTCCGGCGGTGAGATGTCACGGATCATGCTCAGCCTCAAGGCGATGATGGCCCGTTACACGGACATGCCCACCCTCGTTTTCGACGAGATCGACACCGGCGTTTCCGGGAGCGCGGCCGACCGGATGGGCGACCTGATCGCCGCCATGGGCGCGGACATGCAGGTCTTCGCCATCACCCATCTCCCGCAGGTCGCCGCGAAGGGCGGGGCCCATTACCTCGTCACCAAGGCCGGTGCGGTCACTTCCATCCGCCGCATCGAGGGCGCGGACCGCGTCCGCGAGGTCGCCAGAATGCTGAGCGGCTCCCGGATCACGGAAGCCGCCCTTGAAAATGCCAGAACCCTGCTGAATCCCTGACGTTTCCCTTACGGGACGCGCACCGTCCGGAAGTCCTTCTTGTACAGGACCCGGCGGACCCCTTCGTTCTGCCTTCCGTTGAAGAGGAAGTCGGTGTGGAGTCCCTTGTGCGCGCCGGAATCCAGTTTCTTCATCCAGTTCTTCCCGTACAGGGAGGCGAGCCGGATGAAGCAGGTGGCCGTGTCGTAGCCCTGGTAGGCGAACTGGCTCGGCTCGGTGTTGTAGAGGGCCCGGAAGGCGAGCAGGAACTGCTTGACCCTCGGGTCCGTATAGTCGATGAAATAGGCGGAGCAGATGTGGAGTTCCGCGTTGTGGAAATGGACCTCGTCGACTTTGAAGGTGCGGATCCTGGAGGGGGCGTAAAGGACGATTTCGTAGCCCCGCGTCTGGAGGATGCTGACGTTGCGGAGAACGTCGCTGACGAAAGGCTCGCTGTCGGAGGCAATGACGATGCGGTTGGTCCGGTTCCGGGCCAGGAGGTCCGAGAGGCGGGCCGGGACGCCGGTCCCTTCCCGCAGGCCGTAACTGAAGGTGGTGTAGGTCTCCGCCCGCTCGCGCAACTTGTTGATGATGAGGCTTCCGGCGGCATTCTGCGCGCCGGACTGGCTGACGACGATGACGCGGTCCTCGCGGGCGCGCTCGGCGGAAAGCCAGGCGGCCAGGCCGGCGTACTGCGCTTCCGCGGAACTCGGTGCCTGGACGATATTGTCGTGGATGGGCAGCAGGCCGGACGCGGACTGCTCCAGGGGAGAGATGACCGGCACGCGGCCGCCCGTGCGCTCGAGCACGAGGGTAAGGTCCTTGGGGTCGACCGGGCCGAGGACCAGGTCGCTGGCGGCGAGTTGCGCCTGGGACGGGATGACGCCCGTCGCGACGTCATAGACGTGGAGGTGGGTGCCGATGCCCTGGGCTTCCAGGTCCCGGACGGCCATCAGGACGCCGGCATAGAAGTCCATGTACATGTCCTTCGGCTTGCCGGAGGCGTTCAGCGGGAGGAGCAGGGTCGCATCGACGATCTCCTTCGGCTGGAAGGTCAGGTCCTCGATCCGGTCGGTGACGGATTCCTTGATGTCTTCCAGGATGTCCTTGACGGTCTCCACCGTGGTCTTGTGCTCATCCGCCGGGACCGGCGCCGGGATGCCCGGCGTTTCAGGGCCGGCGGGCGTCTCCTGCGCCGCAGGCTCGGCTTTCTTCACGGGGATGCGCAGTACCTGCTTGGTAAACAGCTTCTTCTCCTTCAGGCCGTTGACGGCCATGATGTCGCCGACGGTCACCCCGTATTTCCGGGCGATGCCCTCCATGCTGTCGAACCAGCGGACCGTGTGCTCGATGTACTCGCCCTCGGGGAGCGCGACGGGCTGCGGCTCCGGTTCGGGCTTCGGGGCGGCGACGGGCTGCGGCTCGGGCTCGGGCTCCGGAACGGTCTCCTGCCGTCCGGACGCGTCCTTGGCCGGGATGAGCAGGATGGCGTTCTTCTGGAGGCCGGTCTGGTGGAGGGACGGGTTCGCCTCGTAGATCTCCTCCACCGTCACATTGTACGCCTTGCTGATGGAGTAGAGGGTCTGGCGCTCCAGGACGACATGGGAGTAGTATACCTTTCCGTTCTGGCGGGTTTTCTCCCGGGAGACGGTGACGGGCGTCGCCCTGTATTCCTGGGCGGGCATGGGCGCCGCCGCGAGGAACAAGGCCGTGAGGAGAAGGAAGAATCTGGCTTTCATGGTCATACGGATTAAAGCGTTTCCGAGAAAGCGACGAGGCTGTCACAGAAACGGGTCCAGGAGAGGCGGTCCTTTTCGGAGCGGATGGCGCCGACGCAGGCCTCCCGGACGGAGGGGTCGGCGAAATAGCGGAGGATTTCCGCGCGGACGGCGGCGGGCTCGGCGGCCGGGGCGACGAGCCCCGTCCCGCGGTCCCCGACCGTCCCCTTCAGGCCGCCGACGTCGGTGACGATCATCGGCACCTCGAAGTGGTAGGAAACCGAACTGATGCCGCTCTGCGTGGCGCTCCGGTAGGGGAGCACGGTCACGTCCGCGGCGGAGAAATACGTCTTGACCTCGGAGTCGCGGATGTAGTCCGGGAACACGTGCACGCGGTCCCGGCCGGGCAGCGAGGCGATGAGCGCGCTGTACTTGTCGAAGGAACCGTACGGCTCGCCGGCGATGATGAGCTGGTAGTCTTCGGGGAGGTCCCGGAAGGCTTCCAGGAGGATGTCCAGCCCCTTGTAGTCCCGGATCAGGCCGAAGAACAGGAGGTTCTTCATCCCGTGCCGGAGGCCGAGCCGGTCCTCCGCCTCCTCCCGCGGCATCCGTTCCCCGAAATGGCTGTAGAGCGGATGGGGGAGCAGGACGTACTTCGCGTCCCTCTTCAGGGCGAGCAGGTCGTCCGTCACGCTGTCGGACATCGTCACGAACCCGTCGCAGCCGCCGAGGAAATACTTCGTCAGGGGCTTGTCGAAGAAGTGGGGTTCGTGGGGGATGACGTTGTCCAGTACCGGCACGACCTTGCAGCCCGCGTGGCGGGCGACATAGCCCAGCGACGGGGCGAACCAAGACATCCAGTATTTCATCACGAGGAGGTCCGGCTTCCATGCGCGAATGGCGCGCGCGGTGCGGGGATAGGAAAAGGGATTGGCCGTATCCAGCAGGGATTCGCTCTCTACCGGTACGGCCTCGTCGTCAGGGGTTACGTACTGCGTCCTGCCCGGGAACAGGAGGTCGGGATACTGGCGCTTGAAATTGAAGGCCTTGACCGTGTGCGACCGCCCCAGTCCGGCCAGCATGCTGGCGTTGAACTGGGCGATGCCGCCCCGAAGCGGGTAGAAACTGGACAGGACCGCGACGCGCATTACTTCTGCGCCTTCTCAGCGGCCTTGGTCTTGATGTATTCGTCGTTGAGACCCTGGAGCAGCTCGTCGGTGATGTCGAGCTTCGGGTCGCCGGTCACGACCGGGGCGGGAAGGATGTCACCGGTGGTGGTGAGGATGAGGGCATACTGCTTCTCCTCGTTGAATTTCAGCACGAAAGCGTTGATCGCGTCCGCGATCTGGTTGAGGGTGACCTGCTGCTCTTCGGCGATTTCCTGCTGCTTGCGGGCGCCGTACTGCTGGTATTCCTGCTGCTGCTGCTGGAGCTTCTGGCCCTGGACTTCCGCGACGCTGCGGGTGAGGAGGCCCTTCTCGATCTTCTGGTTGAAGTCCTTGAAGTCGCGCTCGAGCTTCTTGCCGCGGCGGTCGACTTCGTTCTGGATGCCCTGCACCTTGGTCTCGAGGACGGAGCGGAGGTCGTTGGCCATGTCATAGCCGGCCATGACCTTGTCCAGGTTGAAGTAGACGATGCTGCCGGCGACGGCGGTGGAATCGGAAGCGGAGGCGGCCGGAGCGGCCGGGGCGGCGGCGTTGTTGCAGCCGGCCAGGGCGATGCCCAGGGCGGCGAGGCCGAGGATGAGTGTCTTTTTCATTGTATTGTACAGTCTTTTGATTGTCAAAAAAAGGTTCAACCTGCAAATGTACTACTTTTTCCGGATTTCCCCAAGATAGGCTTGAATCGTCCGCTCGAGGCCGAGGTAGAGGGCGTCGCTGATGAGGGCGTGGCCGATGGAGACCTCGTCGGTCCAGGGGATGGTGCGGATGAAGTAGGCGAGGTTGTCGAGGTTGAGGTCATGGCCTGCGTTGAGGCCGAGCCCGGCGCTGCGGGCCGCCTTCGCCGTCTCGAGGTAGCGGGCGACGGCGATCTCCGGGTCGAGCGGGTATTCCGCGGCGTAGTCGGCGGTGTACAGTTCCACGCGGTCCGCGCCGCAGGCCGCCGCGCCCTCGGCCATGTCGGGATCCGGGTCGATGAAGATCGAGGTCCGGATGCCCTTTGCCCGGAACGTCTGGCAGATATCCGTAAGGAAGTCCTTGTGTTTCAGTGTGTTCCATCCGGCGTTGGAGGTAATGGCGTCATGGGCGTCCGGGACGAGGGTGACCTGGTCCGGGACGACCTCGAGCACGAGGTCCACGAAAGAGGGGATGGGGTTGCCTTCGATGTTGAACTCCGTCTTCACGAGCGGTCGGAGGAGCCGGACGTCGCTGTAGCGGATGTGCCGCTCGTCGGGGCGGGGGTGGACGGTGATGCCTTCTGCGCCGAAACGCTCGATGTCGACCGCCGCCTTCTCCACGTCGGGGAGGTTGCCGCCGCGGGCGTTGCGGAGGGTGGCGATTTTGTTGATGTTCACACTGAGCCGGGTCATGGTCTACGGTTTTTTGGTCCCGCAAATGTAACAAATGCTGTTCCATTTTCCAATGAATTCCGTAAATTTGCAGGAATTGACAGACATGCCGATGAAAATAGCGACATACATCAAGGAGCCGGCGCTGGCGGAGCACCCGCGCTGGCGGGCCCTGGCGGCCGGACTGGCCGCCGGCGGGGCGCAGCTGTACCCGGTTTCCGTCCGGGCGGACCTCCTTCCCGGGACGGACCTGCTGCTTTCCGTGGGCGGCGACGGGACCTTCCTTTCCGCTTCGAAGCGGGTGGGGGACAGCGGCGTACCGGTCCTCGGCGTCAATCTCGGACGCCTCGGATTCCTCTCGGAATACCGCCCCGAAGAGGTCCTGGAGCCGGTCTTGCAGGGCAATTATGCCGTCGAGGACCGTTCCCTCCTCGCCGTGGAAGGGCTGGGGGAGAGCATGTACCCGTATGCGCTCAATGAGGTGGCCCTCCACCGCAGCGGGGCCGCGATCCTCGGCATCAAGGTCTCCGTGGACGGGCAGTCCCTGCCCCCGTACTGGGCGGACGGCCTCCTGGTCGCGACGAGTTCCGGCTCGACGGCCTATTCGCTCAGCGTCGGCGGCCCGATCTGCATGCCCGACGCGCCGGTGCTGATCATCGCGCCGATCGCTCCGCACAACCTCAATGTCCGTCCCCTGATCGTCCCCGAGTCGGCGACGGTCGAGATCTCCGCGGTTTCCCGCGACGGGGACGTGCGGGTCTCCCTGGACAACCGCACGATGGCGGCCCCCGCTTCGGTCCGGCTCACCGTCCGCGTGGCACAGTTTTCGCTGAAGAAACTCCGGCTTCCGGGCTCCGGCTTCGTGAAGGCCCTGACGAGCAAACTCTTCTGGGGAGAAGACATCCGCAGTGGAAATGAATGACGCAATGGAAGATAAACGCATACCGCAGCACGTGTCCATCATCATGGACGGCAACGGCCGTTGGGCGAAGGCACGCGGCCGGGAACGGGTCTACGGCCACCGTCACGGGGTCGAGAGCGTCCGTGCCTGTACCGAGGCGGCGGCCGAGGCGGGGGTGAAATACCTCTCCCTGTTCGCCTTTTCGGAGGAGAACTGGGGCCGGCCGGCCGAGGAGGTTTCCACGCTGATGGAGCTGATGATGGAGGCGATCCGAAACGAGGCGGCCTCCCTCAAGAAGAACGGCATCCGCGCCCTGGTCCTGGGCAACCGCGCCCGGCTTTCCGACAAGGCCAACCGGGCCATCGACGAAGTGACGGCCGACCTGGCGGACGGACAGCGGATGACGCTGATCATCTTCCTCAGTTACAGCGGGAAATGGGACATCCTGCGCGCCGCCAAGGAGCTGGCCCGCCGGTACGCCGGGGATCCGGAAGGCCTGGAGAAGGCCGGGGCGGACGAGTTCGGCGACCTGCTGGTCACCGCCGGCATCCCCGATCCGGACCTGCTGATCCGCACCTCGGGCGAGCAGCGCATCTCCAATTACCTGCTCTGGCAATGCGCCTACTCCGAATTCTACTTCACCCCCACGCTGTGGCCGGACTTCCGCAAGGAGGCGTTCCGCGAGGCGCTGGAAGAATATGCGCGCCGCGACCGCCGGTATGGGAAAGTCAAATAATTCTATTATCTTTGCAAGTTCAAACAGCAGAATGATGAATTGGAGGAGAATACTCAGTCTTGCCGCCCTGTCCGTGCTCGGCACCGCCGCCTTCGCGCAGACCGGTCGGGAAGACATCGAGGTGGACTATAACGCGCCGAAGAAATACATCGTCGCCGGCGTGGGCGTGGAGGGAAACCGCTATTTCGGGCCGCAGCAGGTCATCAACCTGACCGGCCTCCAGAAGGGGATGGAAGTGACCATCCCGGGTGAAGACATCTCATCCATCGTCGAACGCATCTGGGCGCAGCGCTATTTCGAAGACGTCTCGATGGTCATCGACTCCCTCAGCTCCGGCCGGGACAGCGTCTGGCTGAAGGTCTGCATCCGGGAGCGGCCGCGCGTGTCCCGCTGGACCTTCTCCGGCGTCCGCAGCGGCGAGAAGAAGGACCTGCAGGAGCGGCTGAACCTCCGCCCGGGCCGCGAGTTCTCCGACTATGTCAAGACCACCTCGGTCGACATCATCAAGCGCTACTACAAGGAAAAGGGCTTCCAGCTCTGCGAGGTGGACGTCCAGACGAAGAAGGATACCGTGATCAAGAGCGCCATCACCGTCAATTTCGACGTGAAGAAAGGCCAGAAGATCAAGATCCGCGACATCAATTTCATCGGCAACGAGCATGTCTCCGACTTCAAGCTCGCCCGCTCGATGAAGAAGACCAAATCCAACAAGATCTACAACTTCTTCTCCAGCAAGAAGTTCAATGAAAAGGAATACGTCAACGACAAGAAGACCGCCGTCGAGGCCTTCAATGAGGCCGGTTACCGCGACGCGCGGCTCGTCCGCGACTCCATCTATTATGTCGAGCCCAACCGCCTCGGCATCGACCTCCAGTTCGACGAGGGCCACAAGTATTATTTCCGCAACATCACCTGGACGGGCAACTCCGTCTATCCGACCGAGACCCTCAACCAGATCCTCCAGATCCAGAAGGGCGACGTCTACGACATGGTCACGATGAACAAGCGCCTCTTCGGCGGCGGCAAGCAGAACGAGTACGACATCTCCAAGCTGTACCGCGACAACGGCTACCTGTTCTTCCAGATCACCCCTGTCGAGATGAACATCCAGAACGACTCCGTCGACGTCGAGATGCGCATCTCCGAGGGCAAGCCGGCGACCCTGAACAACATCATCATCAACGGCAACGACCTTACGAACGAGAAGGTCGTCCGGCGCCAGGTGATGACGCGCCCGGGCTACCTCTTCTCCCAGACCGATTTCGAGCGCTCCATCCGGGAGATCGCGTCCCTCGGCCAGTTCGACCCGGAAGCCATCACCGATCCGGCCAAGGGCTACTCGATCCTCCAGAACCCGATGAACAACACCGTCGACCTGGTCTACAACGTGACGGAGAAGCCCTCGTCGCAGCTGGAACTCTCCGGCGGCTGGGGCGGCAACACCTTCGTCGCGACGGCCGGCGTGAGTTTCAACAACTTCTCCACCCACCGCTTCCTGGACAAGAGCGCCTGGCGTCCGGTGCCGCTCGGCGACGCGCAGAACCTCGCGTTCCGCTTCCAGACCAACGGCCGCTACTACACGGCCCTTTCGGCGAGCTTCATGGAGCCCTGGCTCTTCGGCAAGAAGCCGACGTCGCTTTCCCTCTCGGGCTATTATTCGCGGATGACCGACTCCTACCTGGCCATCGGCATCCTCTCGACGGACAAGATGTACGAGGTGTTCGGCTTCAACGCCGGCATCGGCAACCGCCTCAAGTGGCCGGACAACTATTTCGTCCTGTACAACTCCCTCAGCTGGCAGACCTACCGGCTGACGAACTGGCTCCAGGGCTACTTCATGTTCAACAACGGTGTCTCCAACAACCTGAGCTACACCCTCTCGCTGAGCCGCAACTCCACCGACCAGCAGATCTATCCGCGCCAGGGCTCGGACTTCTCCTTCTCGCTCCAGCTTACGCCGCCCTACTCCCTGTTCCGCAAGTACACGTTTGACGACGAGGGCAAGCGGGTGGATGTCGCCTCCTGGAAAGATGTGGTCTATGACAATTGGACCTCCCAGCAGCGCTACAAGTGGATCGAGTACCACAAGTGGAAATTCTCGGGCGCCGTCTACACCAAGCTCATCGGGGACCTGGTGCTGATGACCCGCGCCCAGTTCGGCTACCTGGGCTACTACAACCGCAAATGGGGCTATTCCCCGTTCGAGGGCTTCCAGGTCGGCGGTGACGGCATGACCGGCTACAACACCTACGGTTCGGAAATCATCGCCCTCCGCGGTTATGAGAACTACTCCCTGACCCCGCAGCGCTACAGCCAGTATACGGGGTACATGAATTACGCGGGCAACGTGTACGACAAGTTCACCGTCGAACTCCGTTACCCGGTCATCCTCCAGCCGCAGTCGACGATCTTCGTCCTCGGCTTCCTCGAAGGGGGCAACTGCTGGGAAGACATCCGCAAGTTCAACCCCTTCCAGATCAAGCGCTCCGCCGGCGTCGGCGTCCGCGTGTTCCTCCCGATGATCGGCCTGCTCGGCATCGACTGGGGCTACGGTTTCGACGACAGCCAGTACGGCGGCAGCCAGTTCCATTTCCTTATCGGGCAGCAATTCTAGTAAGTGAAACAAATCAAAACAATAATCAAGATGAAAAAGATTTTCGTTGTCGCCGTCATGGCGCTCATGACCCTCTCCGCTTCCGCACAGAAGATCGGTCGCGTCAGTTTCTCCGAGCTCGTCCAGCTCATGCCTGAAGCCGACGAGGCGCGCGCCACCCTGAAGATCGTCAGCCAGAATGCCGACGAGGCCCTGCAGGATATCTATCAGGAATACCAGAACAAGATGAACCAGTACCAGCAGAAGCAGGCTTCCTGGACCCCCGCCATCAAGGAGGCGAAGGAGCGTGAGCTGATGGACATGCAGAACCGGCTCCAGGAGAACCAGCAGGCTTTCCAGGCCGAGATCCAGCAGAAGCAGAACGAGCTGATGGAGCCCATCTACAAGAAGGCCCAGGACATGGTGCAGAAACTCGCGAAGGAAGCGGGGCTGACCGCCGTCTTCGACAGCAGCAGCGCCCTGTATTTCGACGAGGCCGCCGTCATCGACCTGACGCCCGCCGCCCGCAAGGCGCTCAAGATCGCCGAGGGCCGCACCCTCCAGTCGCTCAATGAGGAACTTCAGGCCCAGGCCGCCGCTGAACAGCAGAAGAAATAATTGACAATCAGGGCGGGACGTATCCCGCCCTCTTTTTTCCACATAAACGAGAATGAAACACAAAGTCCTTGATGCAAGTGACGTAGTGATCAGATTCGCAGGAGATTCGGGAGATGGTATGCAGCTCACCGGGTCTCTTTTTGCGAATATGTCCGCCGTTTTCGGGAACGGTCTTTCCACTTTCCCCGACTATCCTGCCGAGATCCGCGCCCCCAAGGGGACCGTTTCCGGCGTTTCCGGTTTCCAGGTCCATATCGGCAACCACCCTGTCAACACCCCCGGCGACCACTGCGACATGCTCGTCGCGATGAACCCCGCCGCGCTGAAGGCCAACGCAAAGTGGCTCAAGCGCACGGCGATGGTCCTGGTCAATGCGGACGCTTTCGATGAGAACGGCCTGAAGAAGGCCGGATTCACCGGCGATCCCATCGAGGAACTGGGCATCGGCGACCGCACCCTCATCGTGGCCCCGATCACGACCCTGACCGAGCAGAGCCTCGCCGACAGCGGTCTGGACCGCGCCTCCGTGGACAAGTGCAAGAACATGTTCACCCTCGGCATGGCCTGCTACATCTACAACCGGGACCTGGACTATGTCTACAAGTACATCGAAGGGAAATTCTCCCGGAAGCATCCGGAGATGGTGGCGCCGAACAAGAAGGTCGTCGCAGACGGCTACAACTACGCCGCTGCCATCCAGGCCGTTCCGAATACCTACACGGTGGCGCCGGCCGACCTGCCGAAGGGTACCTACCGGAACATCACGGGCAACCAGGCCATCGCCTGGGGCCTCATGGCCGCCGCCGAGAAAGCGGGCCTGCCGCTCTTCTGCGGTTCCTACCCGATCACGCCGGCCACGGCGATCCTGGAGGAACTCGCCCTCTACAAGAACCTGAACGTCAAGACGATGCAGACCGAGGACGAAATCGCCGGCATCTGCACGGCCATCGGCGCCGCGTTTGCCGGCGACCTTGCCGTGACGACGACCTCCGGCCCGGGCCTCTCCCTGAAGTCCGAGGCGATGGGCCTGGCCGTCATGACCGAGCTGCCGCTCGTGGTCGTGGACGTCCAGCGCGCCGGTCCCTGCACGGGCATGCCGACCAAGACCGAGCAGACCGACCTGAACGAGGCGCTATACGGCCGCAACGGCGAAAGCCCGATGGTCGTGATGTGCGCCCATTCCCCGGCCCACTGCTTCGATGCGGCCTTCTGCGCCGCGAAGATCGCCCTGGAGCACATGACGCCCGTCCTGCTGCTGTCGGAGGGCTTCCTCGGCAATGGCTCCGAGCCCTGGCGCATCCCCGCGATGGCGGACTATCCCGTCATCCGGCCGCGTTTCGCGGAGCGTCCCGCCGAGGGCCGTTTCCGTCCTTTCGAACGCGATGCGCAGTCCCTTTCCCGCGACTGGGCGGTTCCCGGCCGCAGCGGCCTGGAACACCGGGTCGGCGGTCTGGAAAAGAACCACCTCGGCGTGCTTTCGACCGACCCTGACAACCATGCCCTCATGGTCGCCGAGCGGGCGGAGAAGGTCGCGCGTGTCGTGGCGGACATCCCGGCCCTCGCCGTGGACGGCCCCGCCTCCGGCAAACTGCTCGTCGTCGGCTGGGGCGGCACCTACGGCCACATCCTCTCCGCCGTGGAAGAAGTCCGCGCGAAGGGCGCCGAAGTGAGTTTCGCCCATTTCGATTTCATCAACCCGCTGCCGGCGAACACGGAGGAGGTCCTGTCGGGCTTCGGCAGGATCCTCGTGTGCGAGCTCAACAGCGGCCAGTTCGCGGATTACCTGCGCGGCCGCTGCCCGGGGCACAAGTATCTGCAGTGCAACAAGGTACAGGGGCAGACCTTCCTCGTAGCGGAGGTCTCCGCCGCCATCGAAAACGCGTTGAAGGAGGACTAGGCCATGGCAAAATACACATTCAAGGATTTCAAGAGCGACCAGGAAGTGCGCTGGTGCCCGGGCTGCGGTGACTACTCCGTCCTCGCCGCCCTCCAGCAGGTCCTTCCCACGGTCTGCGAGGAGAAGGGGATCGACAAGGAGAAGGTCGTGGTCGTGTCCGGCATCGGCTGCTCCTCCCGTCTCCCTTATTATATGGACACCTTCGGTTTCCACAGCATCCACGGCCGTGCGACGGCGATCGCCACGGGCGTGAAGGTGGCCAATCCGGAACTCTGCGTCTGGCAGGCCAGCGGCGACGGCGACGCCCTCGCCATCGGCGGCAACCATTTCATCCATGCGATCCGGCGCAACGTTGACCTGAACATCATGCTCTTCAACAACCGGATCTACGGCATGACGAAGGGCCAGTACTCGCCGACCTCCAAGCTCGGCGCCGTCACGAAGACCTCGCCTTACGGCACCGTCGAGGCCCCGTTCAACCCGGGCAGCCTCGTCCTCGGCGCCAAGGGCAGTTTCTTCGCCCGGAGCCTCGACGTCGACCTTCCGCTCAACAAGGAGATCATGCTGGCGGCCTCCCGCCACAAGGGGACTTCCGTGATGGAGTTCCTCACGAACTGCGTGATTTTCAACAACGGGACCCACGCCGAGATCACGGACAAGGCGTTCCGCGCCGACCGGACGGTCGTCCTTCGCGCGGGCGAGCGGATGATCTTCGGCAGCGAGCGGAACAAGGGCCTCGTCCTCGACGGCTGGAAGCTCAAGGTCGTCGAGATCGGCAAGGACGGCGTCACGGAGGACGATATCCTTGTCCACGACCCCTATGCCGACAACCTCGGCCTGCAGATGATGCTCGCTGACATGAAATACCCGGACTATCCGGTCGCCCTCGGCGTCATCCGCGACGTGGCGGAGCCGACCTACGACGAGGCGGTCGCCGCCCAGTGCGCGGCCGTATCGGCAAAGGCCCGTTTCCACAGCGTCGACGAACTGCTCGCCTCCGGCGCCACCTGGCAAGTCGAATAACCCATAATCCGATAACACTGAAATGAAAACCACAGAAATCATGTCCCGCCTCCAGGCGAAATACCCGGGCGAGAAGGAGTATCTCCAGGCTGTGCAGGAGGTGCTCGAATCCATCGAGGAAGTCTACAACCGCCACCCGGAGTTCGAGGCGGCGAAAATCGTCGAGCGCATCGTGGAGCCGGACCGCATCTTCACTTTCCGCGTCACCTGGATCGACGACCGCGGAGAGGTTCAGACAAACCTCGGCTACCGCGTCCAGTTCAACAGCGCCATCGGTCCCTATAAGGGAGGCCTCCGCTTCCACAGGGCCGTGACCCCCTCGATGCTCAAGTTCCTGGGTTTCGAGCAGACTTTCAAGAATGCCCTCACCACGCTCCCGATGGGCGGTGCCAAGGGCGGATCGGACTTCGATCCCGTGGGCAAGAGCGATGCCGAAATTATGCGCTTCTGCCAGGCGTTTATGCTTGAACTCTGGCGCTGCATCGGCCCCGATCAGGACATCCCTGCGGGCGATGTGGGAGTCGGCGGACGCGAGATCGGCTTCCTGAACGGAATGTACCAGAAACTCGCCCGTCAGTACCACACCGGTGTCCTCACTGGTAA
>JAEEGL012894742.1_pt1 | contig 29569 bp, 21 predicted proteins | sample 9134231 | NCBI WGS metagenome assembly JAEEGL01 (sample SAMN16246548, study PRJNA631951) | gut metagenome | biome: gut microbiome; feature: rumen; material: fiber-attached | host: Bos | place: Iran: Karaj | collected 2018-10
CCATTATGGGTGGTTCGAAGGTCTCCACCAAGATCGAGATCATCGAGAACCTGCTCACCAAGGTGGATAACCTCATCCTCTGCGGAGGCATGACCTACACCTTCAAGAAAGCCCTCGGCGGCAAGATCGGCAACTCCATCTGCGAAGAGGACAAGCTCGACCTCGCCTTGGACATCATCCAGAAGGCGAAGGACAAAGGCGTCAACCTCTACCTCTCGTTCGACGTAGTGGCGGGTGACAAGTTCTCCAACGACGCTAATACCATGGTCGTCGACCCGATGAATGTGCCTGACGGCTGGGAAGGCATGGACTGCGGTCCCGAGAGCCGTAAGTTCTACGCTGGCATCATCAAACAGTCGAAGACCGTCCTTTGGAACGGCCCCTGCGGCGTGTTCGAGTTCGACAAGTTCGCCGAAGGCTCCAAGGCCATCGCCGAAGCCATCGTGGAAGCCACCGAGAAAAACGGGGCCTACTCCCTTATCGGCGGCGGCGACAGCGTGAGTTGCATCAACAAGTTTGGACTGGCGGACCGTGTGAGTTATGTATCCACCGGTGGCGGTGCCTTGCTCGAAGCCATCGAAGGTAAGGAACTGCCCGGCATCGCCGCAATCAAGAAGTGATGTCCAAAACCATCGTCAATATCATCAGCCCGGAGCATCCAGTAGCCGCCTATCTCTTTATTAAGGAAAACTTTGAAGAAGGGGATAAGTTGCTGTTTATCGCTGCCAACGAAGACTTTGAGAGCATCACTCCCTTGGTCAAAGTGCTGAAGATCAACCCGGAAGTGGTTCAACGTATCGTGCTGCGACGGGACTCTGACAGTTATACCTACGAAAGGATCTGCCGGACCATCAACGGCAAACTGGATAAAGAGGCGGAGTATTGGGTGAACCTGGCCGGGGGTAGCCGTTACATGGCGCTCTCGGTGCAACACGTCTTCTCCAACTACCATTCGACCTTCTACTACATCCAGACACGGGAGAATCTCGTCGTCAAGACGATCTTTGATGACAGCATCTATGACGATGACGACGAGATCTTCCCCATCAAACATAGGATGAGCCTGGCGGAGTATTTCGAGGTCTATGGGCTGAGCCATGACCTGGACTCGCTGGGGCCGTTGATTTCTGATGAACGAAAGGCTCAGCATATGTTCCAATTGTTCGCGCAACGGCAACTGAGAAGCAGTGACTACCAAATCCTCGACGTGCTGCGAGAGAAATACCGAAGCTGGCAATACCTCAACATCAAGGAGGTGGAGACGACCGTCAACGACAAGATGATTCCGATCCCTAATCTGAGTAAGTTCCTGGATTTCATCCAATTCGAACCTAACCAAAAAGGCGTGTTGCAACATGATGAGTTGGAATACCTTACCGGAGGCTGGTTTGAGGAATATGTCTATCATCTCATCAAGAATGTCGTCAAACCGGACGACATCGCCACAGGAGTGCGCATTGACGGCTGCACCGAGATTCGACATAACAATGAACTGGATGTCTGTTTCATCAAGGACAACCAGCTCTATGTCATCGAATGCAAGAGCGGCATCGGCTCAGAAAGCATGTTCAACGAGATCGTCTATAAGGCGAGTGCGTTGAAGGAGGTGCTGCTCGGCGTCGCCTGTAACTCTTTCATCTTCTCCTTGAAGAAAGACCCCACAGGCGACCTGAAGAAGATCGCCAAGTATATGGGGGTCACCTTCTGCGACTATGAATGTCTGACCCAAGCGGAGAAACTCAGAAAAGCCCTGAAGGGCCTTCTTGGATAATCTCCTTGAAGTTGTTCTATATTATCTCAGATGGAACCTGGCCTTGACGGGCAGGTTGTCGGCGCCGTTGCCGATAAAGGCGACATAGAAGCCAGGCTCTGCGATCCATTGCTGGGTACCAGGGTCGAAGAACATCAGCGTCTGCTCGTTGATGGTGAAGGTGAGTTCCTTGCTCTCGCCTGGCTTCAGGTTGACTTTCTGGAAGCCTTTCAGTTCCTTGTCGGGCTTAGGCAAAGAGGTCTTGATGTCGTGGATGTAAAGCTGCACCACTTCCTCGCCTTCACGGTCGCCGATATTGGTGACGGTGACTGTCCCGATGATGTCACCCCCGGCAGGCACCTCCCTGGAGGAGAGGGTGAAGTCGGTGAACTCGAAGTTCGAATAACTCAGTCCTTGGCCGAGGTAGAACAGGGGAGGATCCTCTTCGTTCTCGGCGGGCCAGGTGTAGGGCAGTTTCCCTGAGGGGTTGACTTCGCCGCAGAGCACTGCGGCGATGGCGACGGCCCCTTCGGGGCCAAGGTCCCAAGCCTGGATCACCACTGGCGTGCCCTTGAGGAAGGGCAGGGTGGGGGGATCATCCATCCGCTCCATGAAGATGACGATGTCAGGGGTCCCCGACTTCATCGTGGCATCGTTAAGGCTGAGTGGCTCACAACGGACCGTCACGCCACGTTGGGCAACCTGGTTCTCTATCGATGGACCCGCCTTAACATCGGTTCCGACAAGCCAAAGGGTCCGTACGATATGTCCCTTGAGAGGAAGGAGGTTGTTCTCGTTCTTGAGAAGAACGAGACCTGCCTCGGCAACGGCCATGGCCGTTGCCGACTGCTCCTCGGTCCCCAAGAAACCCATTGGCCGCTGACGGCTCATCGTCTTCTCCAAATGAACCCGTAGGATCTGTCTCAAAAGGGCCTCATCCGTTAATTGTTCCATCGCCTTGCCGTCGTCATAGACCTCCACCCCATAGGAATGGACACCCTCGACATAAGACGGAATCATCGCTGCCGAGATACAAGGATCTACGTCCGTCTGCGTCAGGGCAGGGTCATAGAGACGGTCAATATGACGGTACAAGGCCTGCTCGGCGACCTTGCAACCATACTGACGCGCCAAGTCCACGTCCCAGGTGGCCATCAGACAGGCAAAAGAGGGGAACAGCGCGTTAGGCGCTACATCGGTGCAAAATGGCTGGATGCCAAGACGGGGGACACCGGAGGTCTGGGGGAGAACATAACTCTCCAAGAGGGCTTGCTTCTCTTGCTCGGTCAACCGCGCCAAGGCATCGTCAACACGCTCCTCAAGGTTTTTGGACTCATCCAGATAGATGGGCTGTTGGGCCATCGTCGTGACGGCCAGAACCAAACACAGCCAAAGCATGACCTGTCTCATTGTCTCCTCCTTCTTTCGTTTATCTATTAATAACTACCTTCTTCGTGATGACCTGTCCGGCAAGCATCTTCACGAGATAGACGCCGACAGGCAGTTGGCTGACGTCGAGGGTCCGCTCGCCTTCAAAGGTGAAATACATCACTTCCTGGCCTTGCATGTTCAGCATGAGGACGCTCACCGCGCCTTGGTCGTAATCCGTGACGAGTCTCAGCTGATGGCTGGCCGGATTGGGATAGAGCTGCACGTCAAAGGCAGGAGCGGGGGTATCTTCATGGACGCTCACAAAGAGATTGGCATCGTCACTATAGGTCACCACCTGACCCGAGACCTTCAGGATCGGGTTGTCGGGAGCGGCGCACTCGGTACAGGTCACCCCGTCCACACAGTCGGGATGGTTGGGATGGCAGAAGTCGAGATAGGTCGGGTCGAACTGGTAGAACAACTCCGTCGGGGCGCTGGCATGGATTTGGTCGCTGAGATCCATGTTCCAGACCATAGGGATGCTGCCGGGGCACCAGCCACTACGGGGATAGGTCCAGGTGCCATTCTGAGGCTGGCAGCCTGTCGGGTTGGGATTACATGTCCTCCACAGATGTTGATCCATCCTGTTCACGCCGTTGACAAACAGATGGTGGGTCGCCTCGTAGAACTCGGCGGCGTTGCCCGTGTTATTGGTGTTGTTGTTGCCACTGCTCCAGTTATGTCCGCTGGTCATAATCCGGAGATGCGCTCCCACGACGGCATCGCTGAAGGTGTAATTCACCCGAGGCACGGGCTGCTGGTTGGCATAGTCGCCGAAACCATAGGAGCCGAACCAGATCTCGTCGACGTCGACATACAGATGCTCAGGAGTGCCTTTGGTGAAGGTGAAGATCAAGGTGGGGTTATAGCCGCTTCCACCCCACGATTCCATATAGAACTCTATCTCCACCAAGCCTTGAAGCATGGAGGTGTAGTCGGTGACATCAACATCATCATTGCATTCCACACCAAAAGGCGTGATGTAACGGAACAACTCGATCCACTCGCCACGGTAGTTGCGTATCTTGACGCCACCCACGCGGTCATAACCGTCGCAGTTATGATTCACGCAGGTGTGATCGTAATGGGCACTGATGGCGTTGAACACACCGACATGGGACGGGAAGGCGTAGTTACCTTGAGCGCTGTGATGCGAAGGGTCGCACACCAAGTCACCATGCATCGTCACGACATCAAGTTGGTTGTCCACCTGTTCGGTGACGGTAAAGCTGCTGTTGTAAGAGGTGGTCTTCCCACCGGACTGCCGCACTCTGACGACCATCTCGTTTTCACCGTTGAGGTCTTGACCTTCAGGGGTCCAAAAACCGTAATAGTAGCCGTTCTCGGGGTTATCGGGATAGTCGGTCTGTAAGAGGATGTCCTCGCCGCCGTTAATCTTGGCTCTGATCTCTTCGAACTTGATGACCTCGGCGTGTTCGATATAGGCAGAGACGACAATCATGACAGGATGGGATTCCTTGAGATAGACCTTCTGTCCGGTATAAGGACGTCGGAGGGTGACCTCGGGATCATACGCCTCGGGGTCGACCACCTCGAAGGACTTCACCACATCGGGTGCGGGAAGCCAGGTGTCGTTGCCGGCTTGGACTGCCTTGAACTTCACGGTGCCAGGCGCTCCGGTGAGGGTCAGGACGTTGCCGTTGATCGTCGCCGGACCTTCTATCATCACGAAACTGACTGGCAGTCCCGAGGAGGCCTCGGCCACCAAAGTGATCGGCTCGTTGAACACGAGTTGGTTGGGGATGTCTTCCATCTCAATGAGTTGAGCGCTCCCTGGGGGTTGCTGACGTACCAGTAGGTTGTCGAAGCCGCCGGTACCGCCTTGGGAATGGAAGAACACGGCATCCCACACATGGTAGTCGTTCTTGTCGCCCGATCCAGGGGTCAGGTGCATGTTGACATTGGTGGCAGCAGCCTGTTGGATCCACTCGCCCTGACAACCGGGTTGCACAAACACCGTGACGGAGCCTTCACCGTTGAAAGCGTCGAAGTCGAACGACATCTTGTAACGGTTCCAGCCGCCTTGGTCATAGGCGAACTCGACGGAGTTGCCGTTGGGTAGGAACACCTGGGCATGGCCGCTCTCGCCTTGTCCCTTGGCAAAAACATAGATGCCTCCGTCTTCATCGGTCATGCCTGGAAGGACATGACCGTCGCCGTTGCCATCGAATCCCACGCCGAAGAAGTTGCCCCACCAGGTACGGTTCATGTCCATCTCAAGGTCCATGATGCCGCCCTCCTGGAAACTGAAGTTGAAGTTGGCCGAGGCCTTACGGGTCGCGGTACGACCCACGCCGGCACCGCCGTAGGGATACCAGATCGCCTTTGACTCATCTGGGGCGATGTCGGAGCCGCAGACATAGGACACATCGAAGTCCTGCGAGGAGGATGCCGTCTGGTAATGCGTCATCCACCCGTCCTGGCCATTCAGATTTTGCGTCCCTTCGGTCAGCCCGTTGAAGTCATAGACATATTCCACCTGGGCCATGGCCTTGGCGACCATCACCAGCCCTATCAATAGTATCAATAACCTTTTCATAACTTTATCGTTTTTCACTTTTTACTATTCCACGATGATCTTCTTCGTCACCATCTCTCCACCCAAAACCTTGACGAAATAGATGCCGGCGGGCAGGTCGCTCATGTCAATGGTGGCGCTGCCTACCAAACCGAAAGCACGCACAGCCACGCCTTGGGCATTGAAGATACGGACATTGGCCCTGCCTTCCGTATAGTCCGTCGTGATGGTGAGATGGTCTCTCACCGGATTGGGCGAGAGCGTCACGGTGAACGGGTCTTTGTCGACGTTGGGCAACTCGGGGACATCCGTCAAGATGTCGGTGGAATGGCTGTAGGTCACCAGTTTACCGGATACCATCAAGATCGGGTTGCTCGAGTCTTCGCAGTTGGGGCAACTGTTCTGTCCACTGACGCAGTCGGGGTAGTTGGGGTGACACTCGTCGACATAGGTCGGGTCGAACTCATAGAGCAGGTCGGCGTGGCCGTTGGCGAGGTAGTTGTCCAAACTATAATTCCAGATCATGCCGATGCTTCCCGGGCACCAACCGGCGCGATTATAGGTCCAGGTGCCATTCTGGGGCTGGCATCCAGCGGGGTTGGGGGTGCAGTTCTCCCAGAGATGCTGCGTGTACATGGTGGTGCCGTTGATCTTGATGTTGTGGGTGGCCTCATAGAACTCGGCGGCGTTTCCAGTGTTGTAGGCACCGTTATCCGGATCGCTCCAGTGATGTCCCGTGGTCACCAAACGAAGATTGGCTTTCTCCACGCAAGGATCGAACTCCACCGTACGAGCTGGGACCGGACAAGGATTGGCGTAATCGCCGAAGCTGTAACTGCCGAACCATAACTCTTGCATATCCACATAGGGATATTGTGGTCTGCCTTTGGAATAGTCGAAGACCATGGTGGGGTTGTAGCCATCACCGGTTGGCTCATACATCTCGCAGTAGACCTCGAACTCGACCAGTCCTTGCAATACGGAGGTGTAGTCCGTCACGTCGCCTTCGTCATCACATTCCACGCCGAACGGGGTGAGGTAACGGCAAAGCTCGACCCATTCGCCGCGGTAGTTCTTCACACGGACATAACTCATGTGGTCATAAGGCTTGCAGTTGCCATTCACGCAGTTGTGCATATAATGCATGTTGATCGCATTGAAGGCGTTGACGTGGGTCGGGAACGGATATTCGCCATGGTTGGTGAAATTCTGGTTATCCACAACGACCTCTCCGTTGAGAGCAGAGACCACGACATTGTCATAGTCGGTGGTCACCTCGAAGGTGTTGGTCACCTCTGTGGTCTTGCCTCCGGTCTGGATGATTCTTGCGGTCATCTGATAGGTACCCGGTCCCGAGGGGGTCCAGGTGGTATACCAATAGCCGTTGGACGGGTCGTCGGGGTAGTCGGTCTTCAAGGTCAGCACTTGTCCGTCGATGGAGCATTTCACGTCTTCGAACTTCAGCACGTCGGCATGTTCGATGTAGGCGCTGAGGACGATCATCACCGGGTTCTCGAAGTCGGGCATATATACCTTTGTACCATTATAAGGACGGCGGATGGTGATCTCCGGAGCGTAGTTGTTGGCATCCACCACATAGAACGAGCGGGTCACCGCCGGTGCGGCTTGCCAATAGGTGTCGTCGCCAGGCTGGGAGGCGCGTACTCTTACCAAGCCTTCCTCACCTGTGAGGGTAAGGATGTTGCCTGAGAGGGTGGCGGGGCCTTCGAGGACCTCAAAGGTAACCGGCAGTCCCGAGGAAGCAGTGGCATTGAGAGTGATGGGGCCGCTGGTAACCAGTTGGTCAGTGATATTGGCGAAGTCGATGAACTGTGCCGCCAAGCCGGCTGGGGTATGGCGGACGATGAGGTTGTCAAAGCCGCCCATGCCGCTGTTGAGCATATAGATGCCGTTCCACATGGCAGGGTCAAAACGGTCGCCACTGCCCGGCGTGAGGCCGGCGTTGACGCCTTGGCACTCGGGGACTGGCACATATTCGCCCGAAGGCGGGTTGGTCATCATATACAAGGTGACCGCACCTTGACCGTCGTTGGCGTCAAGGTCGATGGAGACCTTCCAACGATACCAGCAGTCCATGTTCGGCCCAGGCTGGAAGTTGCAGGCCATGGTGTTGTTGGGCAGCACTACGCCACACTTGAAGTTGGGATCGGTGGGTTTGTAGCCGGTCGTCATCATATAGATGCCACCATCGGCAACGGTGGTGTTGGGGTTAGGCATCACCGGCTCATAGGGGGGAACGATGGGAGGGAGCACGGCGCCATCGCCATCGGCATCGTAGCCGATGCCGAAGAGATGGCCCCACCAACCACGATACATGTCACACTCGATCTCGATGACACCGCCCGTCGAGAAGTCGAAGCCGAATTCATCGAGGGTATGGGTGGCGACATCGCCGAAACTGGTGCCAGAGGCATAGGAGAACACGCCTATGGTCTCATCAGCCGTGGGCGAGGGATCTCCTTTCCAGAAGTGACCGATGTAACCGGTGTACATCGGAAAGCCTCCGTTTCCGGCACTGTGTGCACGGACATACCATCCGTGCTGGCCGTTCAGAGGTGTTTCATCCTCATATTCATTGAAGCTGTAGACGGCTTCTATCTGAGCCATCGTCGTGACGGCAAAGGCCATCATCGCTATCATCAAAAAAACTTTTCTCATTTGATTATGGTGTTGATTTAACTTTTCACTTTTAATTCTTATCTCGTTCTCGTCATCCACCACACTGGCGTCTGTCTTGAGTCGCCAAGCGACATCTGTGCGGTTTGCGTTGTGTAATTCTCATAATTGTATTCAACTTCCTTCTGGGGGTATTCCATTCTGAAAGAGGTCAGTTTGGCATGGTTGGTCGTCGTCGGGGTGGCGAAGGTACGGCGAGCCAAGGCCCAGGCCTCCCAAGGTTGACGGAAGAGGTTCAGCCAGCGCTGTTGATAGATCATCTTCAGGTAGAACTCTTGGCTACTATCGTACTCGGGATTCATCCACACGGCATAGTTCATCACGTTGGCCGCCATGTTGTTACTCCAAGCCCAGATGTCACTCACAGTGCCGATATAATTGGTGTATTGTGGGTAACGGTAGGTCCAGCGGGTAGTCTGGTCAGGCATGTGGGTCCAGAAGAGGAAGGACTGGTACACTCCGGAACGGATGGACTCGTCGGCATTTAACGGTGGGGTGATGCCACCGATGTTTCTCACCTCGATCTCGGCTTTCATGAACAGCACATCGGCGTAGGTCACCAGGATCTGAGGGACATAGCGCTCATCACGGGTCAGGTAGTAGTTGAAGGGCGAGAAAAGACAGGAAGGGCCTTTGAAGGTATAACTGCCATCGCGGCTTTGGGCATAGGGCGAGCCTCCTTCGGTAGGCGTCTCGGAGGTATGGATCTGTGGATAGGGCTTCCAGGCGCCATCGGGGAAACTGTCGGTCTTGTGGTTGGTATCGAAGAAGAGGAAGGTGCGGTAGTCATAGATGCCGCTGCCGTTCATGTCATCGGTGGAGGACAGACAGCTCCAGATGGTCTCGCCCATGCGGAGGTGTTTGTGCTCACGGAAGGACCAGTTGGTATCCCAGTTGGTACCCAACACACTGGGCCACAGACAGATGCCACCGCCCGTAGCCGTTCCGCCCGAGGAGTTCATCTGGGTGTAGATGAAATGGTAGGCATCGACCAAGAAGGGCGTGGCGAAATCGGGGTCTTTGTCATACATGCGAAGTCCGTGACGCAGGATGAGCGAGTTGGCAAACTCGGCCCACAGGGTGTAGTTGTTGTTGAGCAGCACCTCGTAGGGAAGCTTGTAGAACTCGTTGCCTGACGGGGTGGCGATGGTGTCGTTGCTCAACACGTTGCGTGACCAGAGCAGTTCGTCCAACAACGATTTATAGATGCTCTCCTGGGAATCCCATTTGGGTTTCATGCCCGTCGTGTTGTTGTCCCAGATGTGGCCAGCCTCGGTATAGGGGATGTCGCCAAAGACATCGGTGACCTTGAAGGTCTGGTAGGCCTTCAGCACGATGAGTTGGGCCCGTACCTTGTTATAGACGGCTGTGTCTCCGACCTCCTCGGTGCCAGCATCGAAACGTCTCTCTAACTCCCGGATGTTGGCCAGCATGTAATAGTAGTTTTCCCAAAGGTTGGTGATGCCGATCTGGGAGTTACCGCAGGACTCGGAGATCAAGGCACCGAGTTAGGTCTCGGGATACCAGATCTCGTTTTGCAGGTAAAACTGCTCGTTCATGCTCTGTTGCAGCGAGCCAATCACGCCGTTGAACAATGCCTCAACGGTTGTCCCTGGAGGCGCGAAGGGGTTTTCGTTCATCTCCTCGAAGTCCTTTGTGCAAGCCGAGAACCCTAAAATGATCACTAATCCTAATATGATATTACGCTTACTCATAACTCTTATCTTTTAAAACTTCAAACTAAATCAAAGGCTCACTTTCAAAGTCAACATGACCGACCTTGTCCCCGGATAGGATCCGTATTCCAGACCCTGGGCATTGCCAGAGCCGATGGTTCCTTCGGGGTTGATGTTGTCGGGCAAGGTCTTGTAGAAATAGAACAGGTCGCGACCCACCAAGGAGACGGAAGCCTGCTTGAAGAAGTTTTGCTTGTCGAGCAACTTGCGCGGGAAGTCGTAGGTCAACGAAAGCTCACGCATCTTGATCCAAGTGTTGTCGACGATACCTGGGGTGGAGAGGACATTGCCCCATCCGCCGAAGTTAGGCATGTACTTGTAAAGGTAATGGACGACATGGTCGTTGAGAACGGCCTCGCCCGTCTCGGTGTTGATGCAATAGCCCGGCAACTTGACGCCGATATTGCCGACGAAATTGCCATCGGCATCGTAGTAAGGCTCGCCGTTGCCCTCACGTTCATAGAGGGTCTCGAGGCTCTGGCCGGTCTGCATGGCCACCACATAAGAGGCGCAATAGATCTGACCGCCCAACTTGGCGTCCACCAAGGCGAAGAGCGACCAGTTCTTGTAGGTAGCCCTCAGGTTGAGGCCGCCGGTCAAGAAGGGAGCGCAGTTGCCTACCGCCACACGGTTATCGGTTTTCAGATAGGTGGTACCAGTCTCGTTCAGCAGCGGAAGCGCGTTGCCGGCATCATCATAGAAAGGCCCGATCTTCGTACCGTCGGGCATCGTGTATTCGTAGACGTAGTCCCAACCGTAGATGGTGCCGTATTCTTCGCCTTCTTTCACGGCAATGGCGGGACCGTTGGAGCCCCAGATCTCTGAAAGCAGGAACATGTTGGCACCGGCCAGGTCGACGATCTTGTTCTTGTTACGAGCGAAGTTGAGACCTACCTGGATGCCATAGTCCTTACCCTGGGCGATGTCGTAGGTCATGATGGCCTCGATACCTTTGTTAGTCACCACACCGGTATTGATGGTCACTTCGCTGGCTCCTGACGAGGGGGCGAGAGGCGATTGCAGGATCTGATCCCAGGAATAGATGTTGTAATAGGTGAAGTCCATGTTGAACCTGGCGCCAAGACCGAGGTCGAAGCCCACTTCAAAGGCGCGTTGGCGCTGGGGCTTCAACTCCAAGGGTGGCACGGTAACAGGCAAGGTGGCGGAGAGATGATGGCCGAAGGATCCCGTGGAGTAGGTGTAGGTCAACTGATAAGGCTCGGTGTCACTGGCTGTCTGGGCCCATGACCCTCTCAACTTCAAGAAGTTCACCGGTCCCCATTTCCAATCGGGGAAGGCGGAGGTCGGCACAAAACTCAAGGTGGCCGAAGGATAGAAATAACTGTTACGGCTGATGGGCAAGGTCGAGGACCAGTCGTTACGGCCGGTCACATCCAAGAACAACCAGTTGTTGTAACTCAGGTTCAGGAAGGCATACACGGAGTTGACCTGCTTCTCCCATTTTGACTCGCCAAAGACTCTCTCGGTGGCGGAAGAGTAGTTGTTGATGGTATATAGGTTGGCGTAGGCCCAGGTTCCTGAGGTGCCATTGAGTCCGTCACGATAACCGTAGTATTGCTCACCACCGAAGGAGAAACGCGCGTTGAGCGGTGTGTCGAAAAGTTTTTCCTTATGGGCGGTGATCAGGAAGTCCATGTCACGGGTGAGCGAGGAGTTCTTCTCTTTTCTGTAATAACCGCCAACCATGCCGTCGCTGGTGGTCGGCTTGTTCTTGGTGATGTAGTTGTCGCTGGTCCAGTCGAGGGCGACCTTGGCGTTGGCGCTCAACCAAGGCGTGATGTCGTACAACAAGCGAACGGAACCGAACATCTTGTCACGGTCGAGGGTCGTGTTGTTGTTGTAGAACGTCCAGAAAAGGTTGCTGTTGATATAGTTGAAGGGATAGCCCTCAAACTGGTTCATGGTTCCGTCAGGGTTCTCGTAACCGGTGACTTCCAAGCCTTTCCAACTACGAGGCCAACTATAGAGCAGACCTTTGTTGAAATTGCTGCCGGACTCACCGATCTCGGGAGAGTTCAGACGGAAGTAATCCAGATAGGTGAAGGCGACATCGACCTTGATCATGTCGGACACGTTGATGAGGGAACCCACGTTGACGGTGGTCTGGCGCAGGTTGCAGTTGTCGATGATGGCATCGGTTCGCGAGTCGGTAAATGACACACGGATGCTGCCGAAATCACCGGCATTGGAGAGGGAGATATTGTTGTTGAAGGTATGTCCGTTGTGGAACAGCATGCTGAGGTTGTCGGGTTGCGGCGAGTAGTCACGTACTACGCCATCCCACCAAAGCACGCTCTCGCCGTTCATCTCCGGACCCCAACTCTGGGCAGCGCCGTAGTAGCCGAAAGTGGTGTTGGTAGGCTCACCGGCGGGACCGTCATCGACGCTGTAGATGCCGGGATATTCATAGACCTGGTTCCCGTTCTCATCGGTCATGCCCTCGATGGGGGTGAGGGTCGGCGTGTTGAAAGTGATGGGACCTCCGGCGCCATACTTGTTCTGGACCCGACGATAGAGGTAAGGCTGGGTGATCTTATAGGAGGTCGTGTAGGTAATACCCAAGCCACGTTGCTTGCTGCCTTTCTTGGTGGTGATGAGCAACACGCCGTTGCCGCCACGGGAGCCGTACAGAGCAGCAGCGGTGGGGCCTTTTAGGATATCGATGTTCTCAATGTCCTCCTGGTTGATGTTGTTCAAGGCCGTTCCCCAGTCGCGACCACCGCTCCATTCGGTGATGCCGCCTTCGTTCGTCATGGGCACACCGTCGACCACGATTAGCGGCTGGTTGTCACCTAAGATGTTGTTGTTACCACGGATGGTGATACGCGAGGAGCCTCCGTCGACACCGGTGGGGTTGATGATCTGCACACCGGCGGAACGTCCGCTCAAGGCGCTGATAAGACTCCCTGAACCGGACTTGGCAATCATGTCGCCGCCAATTTTCTCCGTGGCGTAGCCTAACTCTCGTTTTTGACGTTTGATGCCCAAGGCGGTCACCACGACGTCATCGAGCATCTGGGCGTCTTGATCCAAGGTGACGTTGATCTTGGTTCTTCCGTCGACGGGAATCTCCTGTTTCACGAAGCCGACAAAACTGAAGACCAAGGTCGCTTTGCTGTTGGCTTCGATGGTGTAGTTGCCGTCAATGTCCGTGACGGTTCCAGTGCTGCTGCCCTTCACGGTGACGGTCACTCCAGGCAGGCCGAAGCCGTCATCACTTGAAATGACTTTGCCTAACACCAGGATATCCTGGGCCAGGACCGTCAACGAAGAACAGAAAAGAAAAATGAATAGTAAAAATTTTTTATTCATATATAGTAAATTTATTTATAATATTTCGTATACAATTCGTTGAAGAAACAAATGTATAACTTTTTTGATAAATAAAAAACTATACGTGTAAAATACAATGGCTTTCGAGCACTTTTAACGATGCGGTATGGCCGAGAACCAAGGCCCTGTTGTCGGGAATATGCCCTGCGGGGAAGCCGAAACAAACCGGAAAATCGTATTCCTTGACCGTGTCAAAGATGGCTTGCTCCACGGTCTTTCCAAAGGGATCCGGGTTGTCATGGATGTCGGAGAGGCCGCCTACAACGAGTCCTGCCAGGGACTGCAGCAACCCCGCTCGTTTTAGTCCCATCATCATCCGCTCCACATGATAGATGTATTCATCGACCTCCTCAATGAACAGAATATGACCTTCGGTCTCAGGGAAGGAATTAGATCCCATCATGCCATAGAGCACGGAGAGGTTGCCTCCCACCAGGAGGGCTTCCGCTTCACCGATCCTATTCAGGGGATGGGATGGCCATTTGTAATGCAAGGGCATACCATGCAAAGCATCTTCAAGGGATTGCAAGGCAGCCTCTGTCTTGTTCTCCAGAAAATAAGGCATCGAGGCGTGGATGCTGGTCAGACCTAACCGTTGCATCATACCATGAAAGACGGTGCCATCGCTGAAGCCAATGAACGGTTTCGGATGATGGACAAACCTTGAGAAATCCAATTTGTCAATGACCCGGATGCTGCCGTAACCGCCACGGGCCAGCCAGATAGCGTCGATATCATCGCGGTCCATCATCTCCTGAATGATTTGCGCACGATGGTCGTCACTACCGGCGAAAATGTAGTCCGAAGCAAACAAACGCTCATCGAAGACCGCCTCCATCCCCTTGGAACGCAGCCAGTCCACGGCGAACTTCATCTCCTCTGGAGTTACTTTCCTTCCCGGTGCTACGATGCCTACTCTCATGGGTCTTGAAGGATCAGGTCCTTGTCTTGGTTATAGGTCTCCTCAAAGAAAAGCTCTCCAGTATCCAGGTATTTTCTCCACACGCCATTGCGGATGCCACCGGAATACGATTGCGACTCACGAAGACGACCGTTAGTATAATAATAGAGATGTTCCCCATCAGGATAACCTCCCTTGAAGGAACCTTTGAAAGCCATCTTGCCGTTGGAATAATAGGAGACCCATTCCCCTACCTGATGATCGTTGCGATATTCTCCCTCAAAGGTCTCATCGCCGGATTTTTCTTTCCATTTTCCGGTCTTCATGCCGTCGAAATAGGACCCTTTGATGATGACGTTGCCTTCTTCGTCATACTCCACATAATTACCTTCCGGAAGGTCATCAAGAAAGTCTTCTTGTTTTTGGATCTTTCCCGATGGATAGTACCAAGTCCAGGTGCCATCCAACTTTCCATCCTTGTATTTTCCGACCTGTTCGAGCACTTTGCCTGGATAATAGAACTTCCATTCCCCGGAGCGTTTACCGTTGATGAAGAGACCTTTCGCCCGTAGGGTGCTGTCGGGATAAAGCTCTACCCATTCGCCTCTTCGGGTTCCGTCGGTATCCATGACACCGGACTGGACCAAGGTTCCGTTCTTATAGATCTGCGCGTTGATCACGTTGCCGTTCTCATCGAACTCACGCCAGGTGCCTTCACGTTTACCATCACGGAATGAAGCCTCACGTTTGATGCGACCGTTCGGATAGTATTCATGCTGCATCTGGAGGGGTTTCATCTCGCTGGCGATGACTTCCTCCACATCATTGACATATTTGGTGATGAGCAACAAGTTACCTTTCTCGTCATACACCTTGTAAAAACCGTTTCTCAGTCCGTGTTTGTAATAGATCTCGGATTTCAACTCGAAATTGGGATAGTATTCCTTCCAATAGCCGTGTTTCCGACCCTGCGTATCATAGCGGTTGATGACTTCTCGGCTCGTGACAAATCCTTTTTTGTAGGTGATGATCTCAATGAGCCTTCCAGTCGTGTCATAGACTGGTGATAACCCATGTTCATATCCATCCTTGATCGGAATATCCTGCAACAGATGATAGCGTCGGTCATAACGATGGCTGGTGCCAACTCGGGTTCCTTTGTCCAACTGCTCCACAAGAACCTCATCCGACATATAGATCTTCCGAAGACCGTTTTTCAGATCCTTCTCATAGTGGACCAACATGGTGGTATCGCCTTCCTCCGAATAAAAGATCCAAGGCCCATCCAGCAGAAAATCCTTACGGTTGCCTTCGGACTTCAGACGACCGTTCTCATAGTAGGTCTTCCAATAGCCATCGGGCTTTCCGTTACGCAGTGTCCCTTCCGAGGAAATGCTATCGTTGGCATACCTATATACCTGATATTCAGTCTGGCTAAAGACTGCCATAGGTAGTACTGACCATAACAAAAACCACATCAGGAACTTGCTTCTCATTTTCTTTGTTGCTTGATGATGCAAAACTAATAAAAAAGATCTTTTGTCAACTCCGCCCATCCATCATCCAATCATCATTCTTATTTTTAATCTTAAAATTTTAATTTTGGATGGTGTTGATTAATGCCCTGTGAATAGTTGCAAAACTTTTTTATTTTTTTCTTGCGTTTTTAATTTTCGTCTTTAGACCCTTTGGAATTTTTTTCCAATGGGGTGTCATTTTCAGGCATTTTGAATTTTACAAGAAAAACGTGAAAATAATTTTTGAAGAATTGTTTTCCATAACGAAATAAATCCTCGGTTGTTCATTTCTGTTAAAAAACAGGGAAAAAAATGAACGAAATCCGGAAATGAACACCCAATAAACACCGCTATTTAGATTATCACAATTTATCAACAACTAAATTGTTGATAAATTTATAATTAATTGATTATTAGGTTATTATTTTAAATATGTTGATTTTTTTATTCGGATAATAAACTCAATAATAGGGACTTACTCTTGTGCTGATAGAGATAAAAACATACCTTTGCGAAAGATTTATGAACAACGGTAAAAATGAGCCAAATTATTCCTATAGCATCCGATCATGGCGGCTTCGAAATGAAGCAATATCTCATTGAAAGACTGAAAGAAGCGGGATATGAAGTAAAAGATTATGGTACCTATAGCAAGGAAAGTGTCGATTATCCCGACATGATCCATCCTTTGGCGAGGGCTATCGAACATGGGGAATATCCGTTGGGAATCATCCTCTGCGGCAGCGGCAACGGTGCCCAGATGACGGCCAACAAGCATCCTCATGTGAGAGCGGCCTTATGTTGGAACGAGGAATTGGCGATGTTGGCCCGTCAGCACAACGATGCGAACATCCTTGCCTTGCCGGGTCGTTTCATCCCCTTCGATTTGGCTTGGAGGATGGTTCAGTTGTTCTTGGTCACCCCCTTCGAAGGCGGCCGTCATATCAGAAGAGTGGAAAAAATAGAACAAATCAAAGGCGATGAGTAATTGGAGTGAAAAATTCAAGGAAGACTGTGCCATAGCTTTTGATGAGGAGCATTGGCAGAAGATCAATTACAGCACAGGCTGTTACGAGAAGCGTTTCGCAAAAAGCAAGGACAACTATCGGAATGCGGAACTGGAAAAGCAGCGTGCCTACATCTTGCGAAACAAGTCACTGCTCAACATGGAGAAGCTCTTGGTTGACTTCGAGACGCATTTCAATGAAAACGGAGGCAGTGTCCTGTGGGCTCGTGACGTGGAGGATGCCCAGGACATGATATGGGAACTCATCAACAAACGCGATGTCCATGGGGTGATGCGCTCCAACTCGGTGGTGCTCGACGAGATCCAACTCAACCAGTTCCTCGAAGAGAAGAAGATGCCTTTGTATGAGACTTCCGTCTCGCGTTTTATCCTTCAGGCTTGCGGTAAAGCGCCTTATCATCCGATGTTTCCGGCGCTGCATCTCTCCAAGGAGGAAATCAACAATGTACTGAACGCAAAATACAAACTTCGCGTCGACAGTACCTCGAAACAGATGGTCAACTTCATGCGTCACCAGATCAGAAAGCATATCAGCCAGGCTCAGGTATGCATCACTGGAGCCAATTTCCTGTTGTCCGACATCGGCGGCGTGGTCCTGACCGAAAACGAAGGCAACATCCTCAAGTCCTGTGCTTCCGCAAAACTGCATATCGTAGTGGCGGGCATCGGCAAGGTGATTCCTTCGGTGGAGGATTTGAGCATCCTCTTACCTTTGTTGGCGTCCCATTCCACCGGTTATGGGATGAACGCCATCAGTTCCATCACCACCGGACCTTCCAAGAACGATAACGGTCCCGCACAGATGGTAGTCATCCTACTGAACAACGGGCGTTCGGATATCTTGGGCAACGAGGTGATCCGTCAGTCCTTGTCGTGCATCCACTGTGGCGCCTGTGTCAGCGTCTGTCCAATCTACAAGAACATCGGCGGCTACACCTATAGCACCACCTTCATTGGTCCCATTGGCACCGTGATGACACCGTTGATGAACGATTTGGAGGATTTTCAACATCTCACCACCTTATGTTCCTTGTGTGGTCGTTGCGTGGAGAGCTGCCCGGTGAAGATTCCGATCACTGACCTGATTATTGAAAACCGCCGTTTGGTAGCCACGGAACGCATCGGCGACGCCAAATTCGAGGCTTTGATGAAGACCATGATCGGTCATTGCAAGTCACGGAAGAAGATGGACTGTGCCCAATGGCTGAAACGGTTGGAGATCAAGCAATTGGTGAACAAGAACGCCTTCACCCTCCGTAAGATGCCGGAGATGGCACCCAAGTCCTTCAGCCAGATGAGCAAGGAAGGGGAGGTCTAAGACTTTACCTATTAATAGTGCCCACGCCAGGAAGTGCGGCAATGAGTTTTTTCGTGTAATCGTTTTGTGGATGGTCGAAGAGTTCGTCCGCGTCGTTGTATTCGACGGGTTTGCCATTGTACATCACCAAGACTCGGTCGCTCATGAAGCGTACCACACCGAGGTCATGGGATATGAAGATATAGGTAAGATGGCGTTCTTCCTTCAGGCGGTTGAGCAGGTTCAGCACCTGGGCCTGCACGGACACGTCAAGGGCGGACACGGACTCGTCGCAGATGACCAGTCGCGGGTTGACTGCCAAGGCACGGGCGATGCAGATGCGTTGACGTTGTCCTCCGGAGAACTCATGGGGATAGCGGTCGTAATGTTCCGCCTGCAGTCCCACTTGTTCGAGGAGGTCGCAGACGATCTGACGGCCTCTTCGACGGTCCGTCTCGATGCCATGGATCCGGAGCGGCTCGGCGATAGCCTCGCCGACGGTGATCCTCGGATTCAACGAGGAGTAAGGATCCTGAAACACGATCTGGGCCTGTTTCCTGAAGTCGCGAAGCGCTGATGGCTTCAAGGCCGTGACCTCTAAGCCACTGAAGTACACCTTGCCGCCGGTAGGCGGCACCAACCGTAGGATGCTCCGTCCCAAGGTGGTCTTTCCGCATCCTGACTCACCCACCAGACCTAAGGTCTCGCCTTCATAGACCTCCACGTTGACGTCATCGACGGCCTTCACATAGTCATAGACCCGTCCGAAGATGCCTTTCTTCAAGGGAAACCAAGTCTGCAGATGCTCCACCTTCAGCAAAGGCTCCTTCGCATAGAGGGCGTCGAGCCGTTGCCGCCGTTCCTCCTCGGTGATCTGAAGCTCGCGGAGGATCTGTTCTTGACCGCCCGACCACTTCCCGTCGAGGAACTCCTTCACGATGGGCAGCTTCTTCAGTCGGATCTTCATCGGGGGACGGCAAGCTAACAGGCCTTGGGTGTAAGGATGCTGGGGATGTTCCAGCACCTGGCGCACTTCGCCACGTTCCATGACCTCCCCGTTGTGCATCACCACCACGTCGTCGGCGATCTCCGACACCACGCCAAGGTCATGGGTGATGAAGACCATGCCCATGCCTGTGTCCTGCTGCAACTGTCGCAACAGTTTCAGGATCTCTTTCTGGACGGTGACATCAAGCGCCGTAGTCGGCTCATCAGCGATGAGGATCTGTGGGTTACAGGCGATGGCCATGGCGATCATGACGCGTTGCTTCTGGCCTCCGCTGAGTTCATGGGGATAGCTGTCGTAGATGGCCTCGGGCCGCGGCAACAGCACCTGACGGAACAGGGTGATCACTCGGTCGCGAGCCGCCTGCTTCGTCACCTTCTCGTGCTGCCGGATCATCTCTGCCACCTGGGTGCCACAGCGATAGACAGGATTCAGCGAGGTCATCGGCTCCTGGAAGATCATGGCGATGCGCTTGCCCCGGACCTCCGCCATCTGTCGCTCAGTGAAACGGGTGATGTCCGTGCCTTCCAGCGCCATGGCATCCGCCTTCACTCGACTCTTTTTGGCATCCAGCAGGTGCATCACCGAAAGGCAACTCACCGACTTGCCCGACCCGGACTCGCCCACGATGCCTAAGGTGCGTCCGGACTGGACTTCAAAGTCGATGCCATGGACGACCTCCCGCCACGTACCGTCGTGGAGGAAATTGACATGCAGGTTTTTTACTTCCAAAAGGGCCATCGGATGATTTTGGAGCAAAAATATAAAAAAATCAGTTTCCAGCACAGGCTGCCGTGGCACAACGGATACTGATGCCGGGGATCGAGGACAGCAACAAGGCGCAGGATTCCAATGTCGCTCCCGTGGTCAACACATCATCAACCAACAACACCGACTTGCCTTCCAACTGCTCCCTATGGCGAACCTCAAAGATATCCCTCACGTTACGCCATCGTTCCTCCTTGTTTTTATGGGTCTGCGTCGATGTATTCACTTTTCTAATTAGGAAATCCCCACCGATCTCGATGTCAGTCACCTCGTTGATGCCTTGGGCGATCATCATACTCTGGTTATAGCCGCGTTCCCGCTCCCGCTTTGGATGCAACGGTACCGGAATCAGATAGTCGATGCCCTGAAACAAGGGTGCGTCCTTGATCGTCTTTCCCAACTCCTGTCCCAAGAAGATTCCCGCCTCGGCGTTGCCCTTGTATTTCAACTGATGGATCAAGCCCTGCACCTTGCCCTCCTTCGAGAAGAAGAAACAAGCGGTGACCGCCTTCAATCGCACCTTGCCATAAAACATCCGAGCCAAGGGATTGTCGGCGTCCAACTCGTATCCCGTCATGGGCAGGAAACTGCGACAATGGGTGCAAACCAGATGCTCCCATTTGAATAAGGTCTTGCCACAAGCCGCACACACCGAGGGATAAAAAAGATCCAAGAGTGAGTCTATAAAATTGTATTTCATATTTACATCGTTAAAAATAATGCAAATATAGTGAATTATTTTATATCATCATATTCATAGACACGATACTCAACAGAATAATCCATGGAATCAGGAAGGAGTTCATCGGTGCGTCCCTGTTCTTTCAGGATTTCATTGAACATCCGTCGGTTACGAAGCAACTTGGCTTGACGGCGGGTGCTGAAGTTGTATTTGTCGTAGAGGTATTGGATGGGACTCATCACGATGCCATTGCCGGACGCATCGAAATATTTGTTGTGTTTTCGGTCGGATTTCATGCCCGCCAACTCGTCATTGAGCCGTTGAAGTTCCCGTGGAATAGGCTTGGAAGGCATCTCGATGATCATCTGTTTGAAGGTCTTGTAGTCATAGAATGGTAGCACCGTGACTTCCTTCAAGGTAATGGTGTCACGCTGCAAGGCGATGACCAGCGTGTCAACCTCAGCCATGGAAGGGTTGATGGGAATCAGACGCCGTCCATAGCCAATGCAACTGACCCAAAGCGTGTCCGTCGTCTTGGCAGGGATAAAAAAGATGCCGTCGCGGTTGGAGATGGTTCCGCAATGCAGCATCTTGCTGATCACATGGGTGTTTCTCACTGGCGAAAGGCTATCGGTGTTGATGATCTTTCCCAAGATGGGGATCTTGCCTTCGAAATCCAACACGTCCTCACCCTGCGCCATGACGCGCATACCCACCAAAAAAAGCATTGCTATGAGTAGAAACCGTTTCAAGAGAAGGGGATTAGTTGGATCAAAACTGTTAGAATAACGATAGCCTTCGGGTTTTATTTGCTACTGTCTTGAATAATCTTTTGTTCCAGTCGTTGGTACCAATCCTCACCGAACTTCCGCACCAGCGGTCCTTTCAGAAATTTCCAGAGCGGGATGCCTTCTTTCTCACCCTTGCGCTTTGCTGGGACGCACACGCTCCATTCGTGATAGTAGATATAGGTGAAGCCGTCTTTTTCCACCAGGCGGATGGGGTAGAGGTGGCAGGAGATGGGTTTCCAGAAGTCGCACTTGCCCTCCAGATAGGCTTTCTCGATGGCGCAGAGTGCCGTTCCGTTCTCATGGAAATAGACGAAGGCGCATTCCGCTCCATTGACTAGTGGGGTGACCAACTCACCGTTCTCGTCATAGTCGTACACGTCGTTTTCCTCGATGACTTGGATGCCTTCGGGGCGCATGTAAGCCTTGATGGCATCGTAGTTTTCCTCGATGCGCGAGACCTCATCCGGCTCCAGCGGGGCACCGGCGTCGCCTTCCACGCAACACCACCCCTTGCAACGGGGCAGGCAGCAACAGAACTGAGCATTCAGGAAGCCGTCGGTGACGATGACATTATCAAGGATAATCATGTTGCAAAAATAAAGAAAAAGCAAATCTTACAAGAAAAAAGACTAACTTTGCAGCGATTTTCCAAATCGAACAAATTCACTCATTTAATAAATCATTACGAAATGGCATTTAACCTCAGAAACAGGAACTTCCTGAAGCTTTTGGACTTCACTCCAGAAGAGATTAAGTTTTTCCTCACCCTCGCCGCCGACCTCAAGAAGGCCAAATACACCGGCACCGAACAACCTCGTCTGACGGGCAAGAACATCGCCCTGATTTTCGAAAAGACCTCGACCCGTACCCGCTGCGCCTTCGAAGTCGCCGCTAAGGACCAGGGTGCTCATGTCACCTACCTCGGACCTACCGGCTCACAAATCGGCATCAAGGAATCCATGAAGGATACCGCCCGCGTGCTTGGTCGTATGTTCGACGGCATCGAATACCGTGGCCTCGGTCAGGATATCGTTGAAGAACTCGCCAAATATGCTGGTGTCCCGGTTTGGAACGGCCTCACCAACGAGTTCCACCCCACCCAGATCCTCGCTGACTTCCTCACCATGATGGAACACACCGACAAACCGCTCAACCAGGTGACCTTCGCCTACTGTGGCGACGCTCGCTTCAACATGGGCAACAGCTTGATGGTCGGCGGTGCCAAGATGGGCATGGATGTCCGTATCGTGGCTCCAAAGGCGCTCCAGCCGAACAAGGAACTCATCGACACCTGCAAGAAGATCGCCAAGGAAACGGGCGCTAAGGTGACCGTCACCGACGACGTGAAGAAGGGCGTCAAAGGCTGCGACTTCCTCTATACCGACGTCTGGGTATCCATGGGTGAACCCGCCGAGGTGTGGAAACAACGCATCGACCTGCTCATGCCTTACCAAGTCAACAAGCAGATGATGGAGATGACGGGCAACCCGAACTGCAAGTTCATGCACTGCCTGCCGGCTTACCATAACCTGGAGACTCAAGTGGGCCGCGACGTCAACAAGCAATTTGGTCTCAATGGCATCGAAGTCACCGAAGAGGTCTTCGAAGGCAAGAACAGCATCGTCTTCGACGAAGCAGAGAACCGTATGCATACCATTAAGGCCGTCATGGTCGCCACTTTGGGTGACTAATATTGTCCCGTAGGGACGAAAGAGTCTAAGCCGGGGTGTCAACTCCGGTAACGGAATAGGCCAAAAACAAAAAACGGAGGCGACTGCCTCCGTTTTTTTATTCTTTCACGAACTTTTTCACGATCAATCTTCCGTCCTCAGCAAGAACCTGAACGAGGTATAACCCAGGCACCAAGGAACCTAACTCCACTCGGCATTCCTCCGCTCCCTCATACGAACGGGAAACTATCTCTTGTCCCAAGCGATTATAGAGCCTAATCTCCCGGATGGGCATTCCTTTGACAATAATGCTTTCCGAGGCTGGATTAGGATAGACCATCAAACCATCGTCCTCTTGCTCATCCACATTACTGGACACCAATCCCGCCAAGGTCGCCACCAAGCCCAGATTCAGTTCCGTGAACCGTTTCACCTGGTCCATGTTGTTCACGCTAACCCCGATGATATCCTGGGGGGTATGGATGAAAGGCGAACTGTGATGGGTGTCCTCGAAAGGCTGGATGGCGGCATACCCGTTACGGTTGAACGAGGAGTAGTCGCTGTCAGATCCTCCGGCCAGCCAATCCTGCCACACCCTCATTTCGGGATAATACACATGGCAGAAACTATAGACGTAGTTGGCGAGGGTGGAGTCCTGTCCCGTATAGAGCAGGTTCACGTGGATGTCGGAGCCCTCTTCCAAATACCCGATCATGTCGAGGTTGAAATAGGCCACGATGGGCAGCCGTTGTTCGGCGCAATCCTTGGCATAGGCCGTACTGCCGATCAGGCCGATCTCCTCAGCGGCGAAACCGCAATAGATGACGCTTCTTTCAAAGGTGCATTGGCTGAGTAGCCTTGCCGTCTCCAAGATCCCTGCCGTGCCTGAGGCGTTGTCATCCGCTCCCGGAGCCCGCAAAGAATCGGGGTCGCCCGGACTGTTGTTGTAGGAGTCGTAATGGGCGCCGCAGACCACATATTCATCGGGATAACGCACCCCGCGCTGGATGACGATGACGTTGTCGGAGGTTTCGTATAGCGTGTCATGGTAATTCACTGGAAAATCATGAAGATACACCGAGTCGAATCCCCAACTGGCATAGGTGTTCTTCAGCCAGTCCTGGACCTCATACACCATCTTGCTGTCCCACCGTCTGGTATGGTAGGACTGAAGATGATCGATGCTGGCTTCCAGACTGTCGATGGATACCTTTTCCATGAGCATGCGGATCTGCGGTTGCTCTTCGTGGATCACCGGATAGGTGTACTCGAACAGATGCGGTGCCTGGGCTTTCACCTGGGTGAGACTCATCACAAAAGCCAGGAAGAAAATCGGAAATAGGGAACGTTTCATATCATAACCCTTTCACATGCGGCTTGCCCGCGACAAAATCCTTCAGATAGAACGGTTCGAAATAGGCCACATCAACAAAACGATGCGCCTTCAAATCCTGGTCGGCAAGCACTGCCATAAAAGCCGCCGAGGGGAGTAAGTCTTCCACAATTTGGATATGGGGTTGATCTGCAAACAATGGCGCCAACTTCGCCGCACCGTCACCGAATAGCCACAGCCGATGTTGTCCCAAGGCAGCAAACGAGTCCTTCTCCACCACCAGCGCCTCCGTGTCTTTCACCAGGTTCATTTGGGCGTCATAGACCGCGCAATACACCTCCATACGCCGAGCGTCGATCATCGGGATGAAAAAGTCATCGGCCTTCACCTCGCTTCCCAGTCGGTCCAACATGCCATAGGCCATGGCGTGAAGGGTATCCACCGCCAACATCGGTCGGTCAGCGGCATAACACACGCCTTTGGCTGTGCTGACCCCGATGCGCAAACCCGTATAGGATCCCGGTCCCTTGCTTACTGCCACCGCATCCAACTGATCGTAACTCACCCCGGTCTCTTCCAGGACCTCCTTGATGAAGATGGTGATCTTCTCGGAATGGGCGTTCTGGCCTTTGCATTCCCGCAACGCCAGGGTCTTGCCTCCTTCGTTCATCGCTACCGAACAGGTCGATGTAGCCGTCTCAAGACATAGTATCATCGTTATCTTTTGCTTTGGAAAGCAAAAATAAAACAATTTGTGTTGCCCTCTCCACGCCTTTTTATAAAAATAAATAAAAAGAAGAACATTCCCTGTTTATTATGGTAATTTTGTATTTTTGCAAGTTTAATACTATGTTTTCCGTAAGCGTATTTGTGACTTACGTGGCGAAGCTGTAGATAAAAATAATCATTTTAAGAGATTTTTTTTCAACAAAATGCTTGACAATTGAATAAAAGTGATTATTTTTGTGGAGTCATCAAATACACTTATATCATGGAAACATCAAATTTTAAAAAACTGAACGTCTGGCAAAAGTCCAGTGACTTGACATTAGCTCTTTACGAGACCTCGAAGAAATTCCAGAAAAAAGACAACAACTTAGCGACTCAGTTGGTGGATTGTGGCATTACCATGACCGGCAAAATCGCCCTCGCCGGAGAGTTGTGGTCCATGGACCAGAAGATCACCAACCTGGAAATCGCCAATGAGAAAGTGTTCAACGGCATCAGCTTGCTGAACCTCTCGGAACGTCTGGAGATCCTTGAACCGGATCACGTCAAAGAGCTTGAAAGCCAGTTCCTCGATATCAGCCACGCCTTGCTGTCGTGGATCAGGAACTGCAACAAGAAGCTGCCCGACAACCAGCCGGAGGAACAAAAAGCAGTAGAATGAAAATCTTAGTGACCGGGGGAACGGGCTATATAGGATCGCATACCGTAGTGGAATTGCAGAACGCAGGGTTTGAGGTCGTCATCATCGACGCCTTGTTCAACTCGAAACGAGAAGTGGTCGATAACATCGCCAAGATCACAGGAACCAGTCCCGAGTTCGAATGCTTCGACCTCACCGACCGACAAAAAACCGAGGACTTCTTTCAACGTCACCAAGACCTGACAGGAGTGATCCACTTTGCCGCCCACAAGGCTGTCGGCGACTCGGTACAACACCCGATCAAATACTACCGTAACAACCTCGACTCACTGATGAACATTCTGGAGGGGATGAACACCTATGGCATACCTAACCTGGTGTTCTCCTCTTCTTGTACCGTATACGGACAGGCAGACCACCTGCCCGTCTCAGAGTCGGCACCCATCAAAAAGGCGGAAAGCCCCTACGGCAACACCAAACAAATCGCCGAAGAGATCATCACCGACACCATCCATGTCAGCAAACTCAACGCCATAGCACTGAGGTATTTCAACCCCATCGGGGCGCATGACAGCGGACTGATCGGCGAACTGCCCAACGGCGTGCCGGACAACCTGCTTCCTTATATCACCCAGACCGCCTACGGCATCCGTGAGCAACTCAAGGTGTTCGGCGACGACTACAACACCCCGGACGGCACGCCCGTACGGGACTATATCCATGTGGTCGACCTCGCCAAAGCGCACGTGCAAGCCATCCAACGGATGACGGACCATGCCATGAGACAATCCTTTGAAGTGTTCAACTTGGGCACCGGCAAAGGCTATTCCGTCCTGGAAGTCATCAAAGCCTTCGAGAAAGCCACGGGCATCCATATCAACTACAAGATCGTGGGCCGTCGCGAAGGCGACATCGAACAAATCTGGGCCGACCCAAGCTATAGCAACGATGAGTTGGGTTGGAAGGCGGAACGCACCCTCGACGAGATGGTGGCCTCCGCCTGGAAATGGGAGCAACACTACCGCAAGAACTAGCAATACTATACAAATGGACCAAGTTACTATCATTGACTATGACCGGATTTACAAGAATTTCATCGATGAGAAATACTTGCACGACGGCCATGACGAATACTACTACCGCAACCAACAAGTAAAAAAGCCTGAAGGCGGCTGGCGCCACCTGCATTCCGACGAGATCGAACGTCTCGTGAAAAACAGCAACACCGCCACCAACTGGGACGACATCTGGGTCACCGACGAGTTCGACACGAACATGATCCGCAACAACCACTTCTTCGGCATGGTGCGTATCGGACGTGTCACCCGTAAGGTGCTGCAATACCACGACATGCGACTCCCCATCGGCATCACCAGCTCGAGCATCATCTCCTGCGACATCGGCGATGATGCGGCAATCCATGACGTGCATTATATGGCCAACTGCATCATCGGAGACCGCTGCATGCTGTTCAACATCCACGAACTATCCACCACCGACCACTCCAAGTTCGGCAACGGCGTCATCAAGGAAGGGGAGCCGGAAGATGTGCGGGTGTGGCTCGAGGTGATGAATGAGATCGGCACCCGTAAGATCATGCCCTTCGACGGCATGACCACCGCCGACGCCTACCTCTGGGCGAAATATACGGATGATACCAAACTGCAAGAACGCCTCAAGGAGATCACCCAAAAGAGTTTTGACTCCAACCGTGGCTACTATGGCACTATCGGCGAATCATGTGTCATCAAGAACTGCTGGATCCTGAAAGACGCCAAGGTCGGCCCCTACTGCTATATCAAAGGCGCCAGCAAGCTGAAAAACGTCACCATCAACTCCTCCAAAGAAGAGCCTTCGCAAATCGGCGAAGGCGTCATCCTGGTCAATGGCGTCACTGGCTACGGATGCCGTATCTTCTACTCGGTCGTCGCTACACGTTTCGTCCTCGGCGACAACTGCAACCTAAAATATGGCGCCCGACTCATCCACTCCGTCCTCGGCGACAACTCCACCATTTCCTGCTGCGAGGTGCTCAACAACCTGATCTTCCCCTCACACGAGCAACACCATAACAACTCCTTCCTCATCTCCGCCTGCGTGATGGGCCAAAGCAACATGGCCGCCGGCGCCACCATCGGCTCCAACCACAACAGCCGCGCCACCGACGGCGAGATCGTCGCCTCGAGAGGATTCTGGCCGGGACTCTGCTCCAGCATCAAGCACTCCTCACGGTTCGCCTCCTTCACCTTGCTCTCCAAAGCAGACTATCCCAACGAACTCAATATCATGCTGCCTTTCTGCCTGGTCAGCAACAACGTCACGAAAGACGAACTGGAAGTCATGCCCGCCTATTGGTGGATGTATAACATGTACGCCATCGCGCGTAACACCTCCAAATACCAAAAACGCGACAAAAGAAAACGGAAGATACAGAATATCGAGTTCGAGACCTTGGCACCCGACACCATCGAAGAGACCATCGAAGCCCGTAAGTTGCTCGAGGTTTGGGTCGCCAAAGCCTATCTCCGCTCCCAAAACCAGAACCCCGACGAACACGAATACTACGACCTTCGCTCCATTGGAAAACAACTCCTCGACCAAGAACCGGAAACTGTGGATAAACTTGAAGTGTTTGGAGAAAACATGGAGAAAGGCCACCGTCAGGTACGGATCCTCAAACCTCGTCAGGCGTATAAGGCCTATGGCGACATGATCACCTATTATGCCGTCAACACCATCCTGCATTATCTGGAGAACCATCCCCAGGAAACCATCCAAAGCCTGAGTTCACAGATGAAAGGCAAACGCCTCCGCAAATGGATCAACCTCGGCGGACAGACCATGCCTCAGGAAGACGTCGATCAACTGAGAGCCGACATCAACAATGGCGTACTCAACAACTGGAACGAGATCCACCACCGCTATGATCAACTGTGGGATCGCTATCATATCGAAAAGACCCGTCACGCCTATTATGCGTTGATGTTCCTTTACAAGGACGAGACCGATGTGCTCACCCAAGAGATGTGGAAGGAAAACCTCGAGAAAGCCGCCCGTATCCAACAATTTATCTGCGACCAGGTGTATGAGAGCCGCAAGAAGGACTATGAGAACCCCTTCCGCAACGCCACCTTCCGCAACGAAGAGGAAAAGATCGCCGTCGTCGGCAATATCGATGATGTCAGTTTCGTGAAACAGATTCGCGAAGAGACCGACCTGTTCCTCCAAAAAATCAAACAATTCCAAACCACCTAAATATGAGAGTCATTATTGAACAAAACTACGACGCCATGTCGCGTTGGGCCGCCAACCACATCGTCGAAACCATCAAAGCCTTCAAGCCTACCGCCAAGAAGCCTTTCATCCTCGGTCTCCCTACCGGATCCACCCCGATAGGCACCTACCGTGAACTCGTCCGTCTTCACAAGGAAGGAAAGATCTCCTTCAAGAACGTGGTCACCTTCAACATGGATGAATATGTACGCATCCCCGAAGACCATCCGGAGAGCTACCATAGCTTCATGTGGAACAACTTCTTCAGCCATATCGACATCAAAAAGGAGAATGTCAACATCCTCAACGGCAACGCCAAAGACCTCGCCGCGGAATGTGCTCGCTACGAAGAGAAGATCAAGAGCTACGGCGGCATCGACCTGTTCATGGGCGGCATCGGCCCTGACGGACATATCGCCTTCAACGAG
>JAEEGL014486227.1_pt1 | contig 29567 bp, 27 predicted proteins | sample 9134231 | NCBI WGS metagenome assembly JAEEGL01 (sample SAMN16246548, study PRJNA631951) | gut metagenome | biome: gut microbiome; feature: rumen; material: fiber-attached | host: Bos | place: Iran: Karaj | collected 2018-10
ATAATAGTCATCCGTGAAATAATAGCCGTTTCCATAGAGATTGCCGTCGCGGTTGTTCTTTGCCCCGCCTTTGCCCATCTTGACATCGGTGAATTCATAGAATCTGGACTTCGTCCCATGGTACACGACCATCGGCTCGCCATTTTCGTCAATAATTTTTGTGGATTTTTCAATGGATTCCTTGAAATCGTAAAGCAGTTGATGTACTTTATCTTCCGTCGCCTGCGCTGGGGTGTCCGTTCCTTTTTCGGAACGTTCCGACACCAAGATACCCGCAGGCTTTTCTATATCCATGGCTTCGATGGTATATAGCTTGTTCGACTCGCCTGACGTGAATTCTTTGACGCTTATTTTTACCAGCAGAGGCTGGCCGTCAAAAAGGAAAGGCGCATAAAGTCTGTGCATAAACTTGATGCCTTGACGGTTCCCGTCCTCCGGCGTATGCAATTCCCGTGAATTAGAGTAAAGTTTTTCAAGATTGGCAGCAGCCACAATATGGGCATGGTGTGAAACGGACTTGCTGACAGCCTTGCCGGAAAAGATCTTGTCAATGCTCGCATGTGAAAGAATGGCGGGAAGACCGTCTGCGCTTTCCAAATCTTTTCCTGATATCTTTTTAAGGACTTCGCGCCCTTCATCGTATGACCGGACATCGATATCAGGTGTGGCCCCCGAAACCATCTCCCAGTCGCCTGCCCATTTCTTAAATGAAGGCGTGCGTACTTGTACCCACTGGCGGGCTGTGAGCTTGCTGTCCTTGCCGTTGGGGGCCTTCATCCATTTCTGCGAGTCACGGTATCTGGCATAGACGTCACGGAACTCCGGCGTCTCCTTGTCAAGATCGATGCCGTCCGCCTTTGCGGAGGTCTTCAATTCCGTGGTGGAGAGTGAATAGCGCACGTTGTCTTTTTCGGTGACGACACTTTTCCCCTTCGAATCAAGTCCCAGATAGTCATAGGACTTGATTGGAATCATGTACTTCTGCCTTATGCTTGTCCCGTCGGTCAATGTCGCGTCAAGTAGCAATCCGCGTCTTATAGCCGGCAGGATGTATCTTTCGTCTTTCGGCGAAACATTGGCCAAGAAGAAATTGGCGGACGAACTGGCTCTTGACAATTGTCTTGCAAGCGCATAAATCCTTGCCCCGCTGATGCTTCTCATGCCGTTGACCGGAATCGAGGCGATACATGTGATTTTCAATTGCGGCGTGGCTCCGAAAAGGACGACCGAACCGTCCGGCAAAGTATCGGCGTCCTGTATTCTCTTTGCTGCGGATGCAACTTGCCGGGGATTGATTATATCCATGCCGAGCATTACGTTCGGCATGGATGGATTTTTCGAGGGATTGTATTGGTTTTCATCGGAGGACGGGACGAGCGGGAGCGCTTCGCTGATCTGCCCCATGTGATCGATTAGCGAATACTTCTGATGGTCTATGACAACATGCCCCAGAAAGTTTCTTCCCTTGAAACTTTTTGCGATGTTGAGGGTTACTTTGACGTCCGGTCCGCTGATGGCCATGGTTCCAGACGGATGGTTGTGCAATAAATAGTATCCGTCCGCTCCGGCCTTGTCGTATTCGGCCTTCATCTGGTCCAGGAATTGATCTGCGTTATTGCCTACGAAGGCGGCAGTAGCCCCCGGCATTCGGGATGTGACGGCATTCGCATATACGACCTTTCCGTCTTTGACAAAGACATACCGGAACGTTTCAAAATGCGGGTTTCTGTAAATCTGGGCCGCGTCGGCTAGATCTTCCGCCGAGGTAATCGTTTTCCCCACAAGTGAAGTGGTAGAAACGGACTTATAATCCTTTGTGACGGAGAGACCGAGTAAAGAGCCGCCGCACCGCCGCAGGCAATCAACGGCATCTTTTTTAGCATTTGCCTGATTTGCCTTTTCTCCTTGGGAGTGAGCGTCGTTTCTTTCTTCATAGTCAATATCGAGATGGGATTGGGGTGAATACGGCTTCTTCTTCTCGTTCAGGGAATTAATGTACCTCTGAATGGCTTTCTTGTCAATCCGTTCCTCCGTGTTGCCGAGCGAATATTTCTTCGCTTTGGAGATTTCAGCGGATGCCTCGGCCATGCGGGTGACAAGCGTGTCCTTGGTGACCTTGTCGCCGATGAGCGTCTGGCCCTGGAGCTCCGCGCGGGCCCCTTCGATGTAGGCGTCAAGCACCTGGCGGACAGCCTTGGAGCTGACCTGCGAGGCATTGCCGAGAGCGAGGAAGATGGGCTTGTCCGCGTCCGGCATGTTCTCGGACGGATCAAAGTTCATCTGGTTCGCGTAGTCGCCCGCGAATTTCATGCCGGATCGCTTCCATTTCACGATGTCGCGTGTTGCCTTTGACAGTTCCGGACGAAGGTCGAAATCCTTGTTTTTCAAGGCGATGAGGTTCAGTTTCGCAGCCTTCACGGCGAGGGCCGACTTGAAGTCGGCGAGGCCGAGATTACGGGCGTCATTGACAAGATCGCCGACGAGACGTGTGCGATCCTCCTCTTTCATGCCGGAGAAGAGGAGGGACATCATGGCGTTTTCAAGGCGGTCATTGAATTTGTCGGTCGGACGTCCGTCCACGAGGTCGCCGTCCTCCTTGGCAAGCATGGCGTAGGATGCCTTGATGAAGGCGGAGTTTGCCTCGGATACAAGGCGGTCGGAGTCCGCGTCGGGAAGCATGGAGAGAACCTTGCGTCCTTCGTCCGTGGCGAAAAGCGTGGCGTCCGCAGCGGCGCGCTGCCCCGCGTCAACGGAACGTGTCGTCGTTAGGTTGCCTTTCTTGGCCTGTTCAATCTTGGCGTCACGGGACATGCCCTCCGGCAGATAGGCGACGAGCATGGGGATGCGGACATCATCCGGGAACGGAACTTTCAGTCGTTTCGCCTCGGCGGCTAGCTTCTCGTTGTAGTCCTTGTCAGTGCCTTTCTCGGCCATGGCCCGGCGGATCATGACGCCTGTATTGTGGATGACGACGTCGCCTGTGTCCGGATCGACGACGGGGATGCCCTGCGACGTGCTGTCGCTGCCCAGCATGAGGGCGGCGTTCGGATTGTCGGAATGACGTCCGATGAGCTCGGTTGCCTGCGTCCCGGTATCGCTGTTCTGGAGGGCCTGGTCGTAGTTTTCCCCGTCGTAGGAGGTGACAATATCGCCTCCCTTCGCCGCATCGACGATGGCGTAGATGGTCCCTTCGGGAACCTTTGATCCATCCGGATGCGTCATGTTCGGGACGGCGACGGCCTTCTTGCGGGCGTTCTGGTAGTTTTTCGTGTGGCCTCGCATTTTCTTCGCCTCGCGGCCGCCCTTGCGGAGACGGTCCTGCTCTTCGGCGATCTCGGCGGCCTGACGGTTGTTCTCGGCCATCTCCTTCCGCTCCTTGGCGTCGGCACGGTCGAGACGGGACAGCTCCTCCTTGTTCTCGGCCTCCTCGCGTTCGCGGGCGGCTTTCTCCTCCGCCTGCTTCCGAGCGGCGGCGGCCTTCATGAATTCCTCCGATTCCTTCGCGTCCTCGGCCAGTTCGGCCTCCGTGCGTTTTTCGCGTTCGACGGCGATGCCCTTCGCCCGTTCATGGCCTGCCTTTCGGTCGGCTTCCCGCTGCGCCGCCTCCGCGTCGCGCTGCATGGGGCCGGACTTGTAGAGCGTGTCGTGCAATGCCTGGAGGGCGGAATTGACGGACTTGACGTTGGTTTCCGTGTAGTCGGCGGCTAGTTTCGCAAGAGCCTCGCGGGTCTGCTTGTAGTCGTTGAGCAGACGGGAGGCCTCCGGGGACTCTTCGCCCGTGATTGCTTCAATGATCTTGTCCACGAAGTCGCGGATGGCTTCGATGAATTTGCGGCCCATGCCCTGCTGGCGGCGTTCCAGTTCGGCTCCGATGTCGGTCATGAACTCGCTGTCCTGAAATAGATGCCCCCAGACGTCGGCCTCGAACTCCTGATTGAAGTCCTCCGAGCCTTCCTTGTATTCCTTGTAAAGATTGCGGATCTTCTCCTGAAGTCTCTGCGCGGCGGGATTCAGCTCGCTTTCGCCCTTGCCGCGTATGGCTTCACGGATGATCCGACGGACAGCCTGCCCGATGCCGGTGGATTTTCCATGATCGCTGTTCATCATGTCATGGTAGAGCTCATGTCCGATGACGAAATCGACACCTCTCGCGTCGTCCGGGTTGATGTACGCCGTGCCTTTCCCGCGTTGCTTGTCGTAGCTGTACCAGCCGCCGATGGATTCGTCACCGGCGGCCTCCTTGCCGTCCGCCTGAAGTTTTTCGGCCCGTCTGGCCTTCTCATCTTCAATCTGTTCCGGTGTGAGCCAGACGACATCCATTCCGGACATTGTGGCGATTTTCTCGGCCATCCTGCCACGTGCGTCGCTGGCCGGAGTGCGTTCGACGGACTTCGTGTTCGGCCCCGCTTCTGCTTCATTCTTGACGGGAATGGCGTCCTGCGGGACGGATTCGCCTTCCTGCATGTCGCGGGCTTCGCCCTGTCCGCCGTAGCGGCGGTCGGCTGCGCGTTCCATGAAGGACGAGAGCATTTGTTCGCCTCCGCCCATGAAGAAGCCTGTCCATGCCCCGCCCATGAAATCCTCGCGGACTTCGTCCCAGGAGGGAAGCTCCAGCTTGTGCGTGCCCATGGACTGGACGAGCGCGTTCCAGAAGGACTGCGCGACTTCCTCGGATCCTTCCGTGAGATAGCCCATGACGGCTTCCTTGCCGACTTTCTTCACGGCTTCGCCCATCACGGCGGCCATGGATTTCTTCGCCGCGTCCTTCGCCAGCTCCTTGACGGTCGCCTCCGCGATGCGTTCAAGACCGGCCTGGCCAAGTTTGCGGACGGCCTTGCCGACAGCCTCCTCGGAGACGGGCGTACCGATGACCTTGACCAGTTCGGCGGCCGCCTGACCACCGCCCAGAAGGGCCATCGTCTCGTCCTTGCCGATTTTCTTGACAAGGCTCTTGACGGCGGCGCCGACGGCTTTCTCCCCGGCGCTTTTGCCGAATAGTTTTACGACGGCCTGTTCCGGCCCGATGTAGCTTTCAATGAGGGATTCGCCGACGGACGAGACGAGGGCGAGCGCCTTGACCTGCGCGTCCGGGATGCCTTTCATAATGTCTCGGTATTCCTTGACGCGGTCGCCGTAGATCTGTCCGAACATGAGGGCGGTCATGGCAGCTGTTCCGGCCACGGGATTGCCTGTGGCGGCGGTCGTGGCCGCGCCGACAACCATGGATCCTGCGGACTGCGCCGCCCCCTGTCCGACGGTGCGGGCGATGTCCGTCGGGTTCAGGCTGAAGGCCTTGTATCCTTCGTAGGGGCGGAGATGCTGCGTGTTGGCCATCCAGTCGTCGGTGGCCTGGCGCATGCCGCTGCCGAATCCAAGCTCCTCCGCTGTGGAGGCAAGTCCACGGAGGACGCCCTGCGCCCCGTATCCTGCACCTTGCCAGAACTCGGTCCATGCCCCGTCCTTGCGGGGGGCGATTTCACCGGTGCGTTCGGCGTAGTCAAGGATGAACTTCCGTTCGTCCTCGCTTTGCGCTTCTGCAAGTCGTCTGGCAATTTCCGAATTCTGGTGTGTGTCAGGGCGTCTTGTAATCTGGGATGTCAGCAACGCGTAGTCTTCATCCATGGCGTGATTTCCTTTTTATATCCTTTATTTATTGATTAATTGATACCAGTCGTTAATGAACTTTCCGGCTGTCCTGTCTGTCGGAATAGCCCATCCAAGTTCACGTGCTGATTGGAGTGCGCGTTGATATCGTTCATTCGCATCCTTGGTGTACTGCGGAGCCCCCTCCGCCTTCCAGACTTCTTCCAGCTTCTTCTTTAATTCCTCGCCTCTGTAGCCACCGTCTTCATACGGTTTTGTATGCCTGGCTATGAAATAGCGGTGTTCCTTCTTATAGTCAGGATTGCTGTCATCCTGATGCAAAGTGGCTTCTCGGGCGTCATGGAGTTCGACCATGGTTTCCGCCATATTGAATACATGTTCCCAGTAATGGTCTGCCTCTTTGGGTAGTTTAGCTCTTTCGTAGGCGGTTTGCTCTTTATTCTTCATGTCGCGCAGGGTTTGCAGCCGATAATCCTTTATCAACATGCTTCCGTCATTTTCGTTCCTTTCGCCCGCTCCCGTCCGTTTGGCGGAGGCGTCAAGAATTTTGATGACCATTTTCATATCTTCGGTAATTTCCGGGTGGGCCGTGACAAATTCCTCGCCAAATTGGCTCGCGACCATGGTATATTCATTTTTGTCCTTGAAGCCTTCCATTGGGGGTTGTTCTTCTGGGGCCTGGACGGGATTTCCCTTGCTGTCCGTTATGGGGACGAGATAGGTATTCCCGTCCGCTCCGTAGTGGATCCGATGTGTTCGGCTGTCGTACTGTTCGCCTTCCTGAAGGGGGCGTCCTCCCATCTTGGAGATGTCGTTCAGATCCTTCCGTATGGTTTCCATGTTCGGGGCTCCCGCCTGCGTCGATCCGCCCCGGAGTCTGGCCATGTCCACCTTGGAGAGGTCCCAGACCATGCCGTCCCGCGTGGTGTAGTAGCGGGAAGGCTGTTCGCCGGATCCGTCCCACGGTGTCGCGCCGACTTCGGTGAGGCGGTTCTTTTCATCGAGGATGGCCTGCGCCTCCTTGTCGCGGCGGTCCCGCTCGGTGCGCTCGAAGGCATCGAGGATGTCCTGGCGTCGGCGCTGGTTCTCCTCGTCCTGCATGTCGAGACGACGCTGTTCAAGGTCGAACTTCGTCTGCTGGAGGGCCGCTTCCTCGGCCCGCGCCTGTTGGCGATCCTGTAGCTGGGCCGCCTGCGCGGCGGCCTGCTGCCGAAGGGCCCGTTTCTGGAGGTTCAGCCGCTGGAGCTCGACCATTCGTGCAAAATTTACCTGCTGGCGCTGCGCCCCGTAGATGGCGGCTCCGATGTCGGGGCCGCCCATGGGCATGTAGGACTGCCCGTATCCGCTCATTGTAACCGGCATGTTGTCCTCACTTTCCCGCCATTGCGGAGATGATGGACGCGAGGTCTGCCTGAGTGGCGACCGTGCGCGTCGTGTTCTTGTAAACGTCGTTCTTCATGGACATGGCGTTGTAGATGTATTCCTGGCGCTTGTTCTCGTATTCGATCTGCGTCTGCTGGATGGCGTTGGCGGCCTGCGCCTCCAGACGTCCCCGCAGCATGGCGTAGGTGGTGTTGTCCAGGACGCGGCCCTGCGCGGCGGCCTGCTGCTGGGCGGACTGGAGCGTTTCGGCAATCTTGGAGTCCCATGCCTGCCGCTCCTGCGCGACGGCGGCCGCGATGTGCTCGTTCGAGAATCCGGCCTTGTAGGCCTCGATCTCGGCCAGCATGTCCTCGCGGTCCTTCTTCGCCTCCGCGTTGGCGTTCCGCTGGGCGATCTGGTTGCTGTACCATAGTTGACCGGCCATCTTCTGCCGGTCGGTCATCTTCGAGGAGGACAGCCATGTCTGGAAGGCGGAGATGTCGTCGTCCGTCCATCCGTCGAAGGCGGCGTTCCCGCGCATCCAGTCGGCCTGCGCCGCCTTGTAGCCGGATTCGTTGACGCCGATGACGCGCCCGTTCGAGTTGTACGACTTGTACGACGTCGGATCGACGCCGTAGCTCCCCAGTTTCTGCTTTAACTTGTTGCTCAGCGAACGCGAGATGTTCGGATTCAGGACGCTCGCGCTCGACGCCTGCGTGAGGCTTTTCCCCGAGTCATAGCCTGTGATTGGCATTGTCAATTCTCCTCTTGTGTCTTTTTCTCAAGTTCCACGACGCGTTCCCGCAGCGATGCGTTTTCCTGCGACAGTCTGGCGACAGCCTGGCAAAGCCGACGCAGCCAGTTTTTCAGCCCGGGTGCGTCCGACGGGGGGATGGCCTCCGGGACATTGATTCTGTTTTCGCTCATCGTGCGGCCCTCGTCGTTTCAATTCTCATGCCCTTGACCAGAGCGGGACCGTTCGGCCCCTCCATCGACATCCGTATGGACGCGCCGCGAAGGCCCGTGGCCTTCCCGTCGATGCGCGACAGTGTGCGCGTCGAGAAGTCCATCCGCCATTCCTGGCTGTCCGGCTGCCGCTCGCCCATCTCTCCTACGACGTCCATTTTGACATCCACTGGGAGAGGCGATTCCGCTCGCCCGTGGGCGACGGACAGGGCCTCCAGCTTGACGACGCGGTCGAAGTCGCCCGACAGTGCGATCTCCGGCGACGAGAAGCCCCAGCGGATCGCTCCGACGGCGGCTTTCATGCCAGTCAGATCGACGCCCTCCGGCCATTCGCCGTAAATGGCGACCGTGCTGCCGGACGCCTCCTTGACCATGCGGCGAATCGCTGTGGACGGGGGGCTGTCCGCATTCCAGACATGGACGGGCGTTCCGGGAACGACGCCGGAGAGGTCGTCCGCCCCGTCGGCAAGCGTCAGCCAGTCGGCACCGAAGGCCGCGACGGTTCCGGACGGGGACGCGCCGCCGTCCGTATGCCCGACGCCCAGACGGGCGACGGAGCCCGGCAGGCCGATGACAGGGACCATCTCGCCGTCGGCGTCGCGGAAAAGCCCGCTTCTGGAGGCGTACAGTTCGCCGCGGCTCCAGGCTCCTGTGACGGTGTCGAGACACAGGTATATGTCCGGCATCCGGATGCCGTTCGCCTCCCATCCCTTGCTGAAAAGGAACAGGAAGTAGAGACGGGACGACGGATCGTAAACGGCGTGGCAGCGGTCGTCCTGCGAGTGGTCCACCTTGTCCCAGATGAAGGGATCGACAGGGCCCGACACGCGGGTGGCCTCGCTTCCCGATATGCGCCAGACGCCCTTCGATCCCGCGTAGTACAGGACGTAGGGCGACAGGGCGTCCACGATGGTCGCGTGGCCCCGGCATCCCGGCGGATTTCCGGGGAAGGGCTCTAGTTGCGGGGCCGCCGGCGAACCTGTCAGGATCTCGACGTTGTCGCGGCGGAAGATATAGGCGTAGGATCCATGGGACGCGATGCCCGTGATGACATTGTCCGCCCCGGCGTTTGTGATGAGGCGGCCATTCTCGGCGCTGTAAACCTCGATGTTGCCCGCCAGCGCACGGGAGATGTATATTACATCGTCGTCCCGCCAGCGGATTGTCTTCTCGCCGTCGTGGTCGATGGCCAGCTCCGTGTCGATGGTGACGTTTCCCTGACTGTCAATGTCGGTTATCTGGTAGGTGTAAGGCTCTCCGTCGATGGTCAGATAGCAGCCGATGTCATCCGTCGGCAGTTGCGGCTCCGTCGTGAGCGTCGTGCCTTCGGCGCTTCCCGTGACTTTGATCTCCGAACGGAGGAAGCCGCCGCATACGAGGGCTCCTCGCCATGCTCGTATGAAACGGCATGGGGGGATGGTCATGTCCATGCCGTCGCTTTCCAGATTTATGTAGGTCAGATCCAAGTCGTCGTCCGCCACGGTGTCCGTGTATTTATGGTCAACCAGATTTTCAACGTCGTTCTGAGACAATGTGGCGACCTTGTATAATAATTGGTAATTGGAGGATTTGGAGCGATAGATTTCATAGGTCACCTCGACGGAATCGGGGATTTCAAACTCATATGGCATCACGACGATGGACGCGGCAAGCGTCGGTTCCGGATCGGTTTCGCCATCGTATGCGTCAATCTGCTTGTATTCGACGACAAGCCCGCCTTCCACTTCCAGTCCGTAAGCCTTGACGACACGGCGCAGGCCATATGTCACGCGGCTTCCATAGGCCAGAGGCCCGTCGGCGTCCTCTTCCGTGTCGATGTCGAGCGGCAGGACTTGCTCGCGTGCGCCCATCGGCCGCCAATCGCCCTCGGCATTCATGACGACTTTGTTGTTATGAAAACCGTCGCAGATGAAAATGCGGTTTCCCAGACGGCAGTAGTCCGGCAGGGCGGGGCTTTCATGGGATAGAATGTCGATGATGTCTGTCATGTCAATCTCTTATATGTGTTCAGGTGCGTCAACGCCGTACAGTTCTTTCCATGTTTTGGCCAGATGGTGGTTGTCCCACCCGCGAAGAAATGCAAGCATGGCGTTCGCGCGGTAATGCTTCATATAGCCTCTTCCCGTCGCTGTTGAACGATCTTTCCCTTGAGCGAACCTCATGATGTCAAGACCGCGTTCAACTTCCTGACAAAGATTGGGCAGAACATCCACGTCTTCCCGTGTCTCGTAGCCCGCGAACGTATTGTATCCGCAGAACCATTGCGCGGGGGTGGCCCATGTCGCCGGCCGACGGCAATTCTCCAGCACGTCCAGCCAGAACGGATGACCTTGTTCTGAACCTAGTATGCAAGAATCAATCCATCCACGATTCATGCTGACCTCCTCATCCCTTCCGTTGCAGAACGGCAGGAAGCATTTGCGATTCAATAAATCATCATCGAACGGCTTGATGGGGCGAGAATCAAAATCCACGTAGATTCCACCGTATTTCCACATTGTGAAATTACGCACCAAGTCGCCTCGGTTGGCGGGCGGTATGCGTTCCTCGTCCAGATACGGGCGCAAATCTTCTGGAAAATCCTCTGGGATCTCGCGGAGAACCAAGATGTCCCAATCCGGAAGCATGGCCGTCCATTCCTCGACTATCTGATCGCCGAACGCGGGCCATTCATTCCAGAACCAATGCAATTGTAATATTTTCGGTATCATTTTTTTTCATCCATGCTTGAAACTATACGTGACAACGCAGGTGGATACGACCATTTCATATCCTTTTCCGCTTTCAAAGGTCAATGACGGACGTTCGTTTCCGGTATCAACCCATGCGAAACTTCCGCCTGCCGAGCAGTCGTTCTGGAACAGCTTCACTGTCTGTCCGTTCGGGGCGACGGTATGGCCAAGGCTGTCCCATGTCGCTCCGCCATTTTGATACCCTCTGAAATAATAGTCGGCGTGGACATCGACATTAGGATTGGTTATCGTGCATCGTATCTTGTTTTCCGAATAATACGCGTGAAGTACTGCTGAATAGCTGCCATACATCTGGGAGCAACCTCCTCCTGTATATGCCTTCCAGCCGCTATAGTCTGAATCCTCATCCCATTCAGCTCGTTGCATGGCTTTGTTTTTGCATGTCGCCTCGCTCTCGCCATTGATGTAAGTCGGAGGCGGGTTAGGGTTCATGTCATAAGATCCAGTGTATGACGCGGCGCAGTCGTATCCTGTCATGGAAGTCTCGTAGCTAGCTGATTTTGATTTGGCCGTGCATACCTTTTCGTAGGCGTTGTCCAGCCATTCTTCCGCGTCGGTTCCTTCAGCCGTCGGATCCGGTATTCCCGTACTTGCCGCCGTGGCTGCATATGGCGTATATGTTCCATCCGCGGCCACGCCATCGCCGTCCGCGAAATAACGCATGGCCGCAAGAGCACCGCCCCACAGCGTGTAAAGCGAATCTTCCGCCGTGTAGTTCCCTTGGTCGCCCTTGGCAATTAGCCGTTCGTTGATGGCTTCGGCAAGCAGTGATTTCATGGTCAAGACTGTAATAGTGGTGGATGCCAGTTCCGTTTCATCTCTTGTATCGATGACTTGTACTTTGTATGTTCCGGACGCGGCGGACTCCATGACTGTCGTCAGTTCCAATGTTCCGGCTGTATTGCCGATGTATGCGACGATGATTTCCTCTTCGTCGAGTATCTGTATTTCGACGATATTCTCCGGCAGACGGGTTATTGTGTAGCCTGATGCGGCCACTGTGGCCGTCGCCGTCAGATCTTCTCCGGGATTCATCGTGGAGGCGGTCGGGGCCGTGATGCTCGCCGTCAGGCCATCGGCAATCGTGATGTCTTCGCTGGCCAGTTCCGTTTCGCCGTTCATGAGCTTCAACGTGAGCGTTGCGGCGGAAGCTTCTGACTTGGCTTGAATGTTGTGTTCCCAGACGTTGTCGTCCCATCCTGTTGAGAAGTCAATGGCCGTCCCGTCGCCCATCTCCAGATAATCGGAGATATCGACGGTCTCGTTGTTGACTTGCGCGACGACGGACAGGCTGGATGGCGTGAGGGCGACTGCATTGATGCGCATGGTTCCGCCGTTGCCATAGACGTGCAGGCTCGACGGGACGCGAAGAAGCCCCGCGCCCTGTATGTCGGCCTCGGCCGTCTTGCTTTCGCCGGCGTATGTCACGGTGACCTTGAGTTTCACGGCCGTCGCGGCGACGGACGACAGATATCCGCTGTAGGATCCGACGCCGGAGGTCCATGATGTCTGATAATGCCGGACATTGCATGAGACAGGATGGTCGTCTTCGTCCAATGCCTGCCAGCTGATCGCCACGCCGCGACCGTTTCCCGCGTATCCGGTCTGTGTCGCTCCGCCGAGCTTGCAGGCCACTGTGAAGGTGAAGTTCTGGCGGTACGGGACAGGCGACGTCAGTGCGGGAATCATCGAGGCCACGGAATAGCCCATCGTCTTCGTCGCCTGAACGCCGTTCCCTTTCTTGAGCGTCGCCACGACGCCCGTCCGTGTGCGGTCGGCCGTCCAGATCGTGGCTTGTGCAGACCACGCCTGGTTGTCCCATCCGGAGCGGATGCCTTTCGTCAGTGATACGCCCGGTTGGCCGTCAGGCTGGAATGCCCATTCCAGATGGGCGTTTCCGCCGTTGTAAGGATTGGAGGCCGCCGAGCTGATATTGAAGGGAACGTCCGCAACGACGGCCTGCGGGGCCGCGAGGGACAATGTGACGGGAATGGTTGAGCCTCCTCCTCCGCTGTCATCGCCATCGCCAGTAAGGCCGCCGATGACTCCGCCGTTTCCGCCGTCGCCTCCGGAATCATCGTCATCGTCGTCTTCCGAGACGGTTGTGATATTGGCTATGTAGGGGATGAGGCCGAGCGGGCTCTTCGGGGTTCCCGGCAGGCTTGAGACATAGAGCGACAGGTCGTTGGCCATCTTCCAGCCCTTTCGCGTCCGGAGGCCCTGCGTGCGGGAAATCATGTTGAACTCGTCCGCCATGATTCCGCCGTCGCGGTCGAGCGTATGCGGTTCGACGGACTGGTCCATTCCGCCGAAACGCGTCTCGTTGTATTTTGATTCGGTCCAGTCTCCCATCAGTGAAGCCCTCCGACATGTCTGACATAGCGGCGGGCAGGCATGGCCGAACGCGACTTCGCGATCATGGCGAGCATGGCGCTGTACTGCTGGCCGTGGTAGCCGATGGGGGCGTCGTCCCGCAGCTCCTCTCCGGACATGAGGGCGGCCGCGAAATGCTCGCACGCTGCGTCGCACATTTCCGGAATGTTCGGATACGTGTCCGTGTCGCCCGCGTCGGGACGGCGGAAGGTGCCGTCGTCGTCGAACGGGAAGACGGGTTCCTGAAGATAGCGGACGCGGAAGGACGCTCCCGCCCGGACATTGACCAGGCGGAATTTGCGTTCCTCGACATCGTTCGTCCAGCATTCGGGGGCCATCCATCCGGCCATGCCCCTTTCGGGGACTGCGAAGGGGATGGGGCGCCATCCGAGCTGGTCCTTCAGCTGCACCTCTTCGAGCAACAGGCAGTCGTCCGGGAGCACGGCGACGCCGTCCGCCGGGGCGGTCTGCTGCGTTCCGAAGGCCCGGAGGACTTCGCCGCCTGGCTTTCCGGCTATATGCCGCCACATGCGGCGGGCCGCCTCGCGGAGCGCCTTGTCGTAGTCGTTCGCTGTCCAGGTGAGATTCTCCGCCGCTCGGACGTAGGTCTTCACCTGATCGATCATTTCGGATAGTTTTCTCATTTTGCGCACTTCCTTGCGGGGCATTCCTTTGCGTGCTCCAATATGCAGAGGTTGACCGTGTCGCGAAAATCATCCTTGCTCCACATGCGGTTTTCAATGGAGATGAGGCCGTTCTTCAGTTCGTCGTGTTTTTGTTTGATTTCCTTGATGTCCTTTGGCAGTTCGCCCATTTTCAGGTTGATAAGCCAGTTGACGCTCCAGATGATGCACCAGAAGAACAGGCATCCGAACAGGATGAGCAGGACGATCTGCACAGGCGAAGCGCCTTGTGTCAGCTTCACGATGTTGTCCGGCGTGACCACGCCGCCCGCGTTGATGTAGTTGTAGTCCATGGTTATTTCGCCTCCGCCTTGAAGATTTTCAGCGCCGTGTCACTTGATATGGCCACGACCAAGGCAGCGCCAAGAGCGACGGCTGCCGCCCGCTTGATGCGGTATGACGGTTTCAGCATGGCCCATGTCCAGAGCGGGTATTCCTTTTTAAGGATGATCTTGACATTTTCCCTGAAGTGATCGACGGTGTCCTTGAACGAGACATCAAGCCCGTCGCTCTCCTTGAATTCGACATCGTGAATCACGACGGCTGGCTCGTACAGCGAGGCCAGGCCCGTGAGCAGGCTGCGCACGTTGTCGGGCCATCTATCCGGTCCGACGCCATTGTAAATGTTCTGCAACGCCTCATCGCTGTATTTCAGCAGTTTGTTGGAGCCTCGAAGGCAGTAGTCATAAGCCAGTTTTCTGACTCTTGCGATGTCCAGGATGTCAATCATCGTCATTCTCCTTTGCCCGGCGGCTGTAAACCGCCGGGCTGGTCAATATGTTAATCGGCGGCTTCGCCGCAGAGGCCAAGTTCTGCCTCGATTTCGGCCATTTCCTTTTCGTACTGCTTTTCAAGCTTTTTCAGCCGTGCTTTCAGACGTTTCTTGTCATAGTCCGACAGCCCGCCTTCGTTCAGCCGTGAACGTATCTTGTCGATCACGCAGGTGATGCCGCATTCCTCGCTGGGCTCCAAAGCGACAAGCGCGTCGATGGCCGTCGGCTGCGAGATGAGGTCGGCACCGTTCGACTTGGCCCGCTGGACGCCTGTCCAGACGGCGTTGATGAACACTTCCAGCTGGTCTTCAGGCAGTCTGGATCTTGCGAACAGAATCACATACCGGAGGGCGATGTTGCTGGCCATCCTGATCAGCGCGGCGTTCTGGGGACCAACCTCGGCTGCTGCGACGACGGTCAGCACGTCCAGAGCTGCGTTTGTCAGGTCGTTGACATCAAGCCCTTCCGTATTGCCCGTTTTCTGCGCGTCTTCGATGGCTTTGTAGATTTGCTTGATGCGCTCCGTGTACTTTGCGTACTTTTCATCGCCCTCGATGAACTTGAAGGCGTAGTATCCGCCTTCGCCAAGAGCCTCGCCGGCGATTTTCACGTCGCCGATGTTCAGCTCCTTGCCGATGGCGTCCTTCAATGGCGTGGAGGCGGTGGAGCAACCCACGAGCGGAAACAGTATGATGGAGAATACCATCATCAATGCCAATGTCTTGAACACATTCATTTTTTTTCTCCTTTTGTTTTTTTTGTTTTTTTACTTGACCTCGCATTCCGCGAGCTTTTCGTCGATGTTTACGTCAGGAACCAATTGCTGGAGTGCGGCCTTGATCTGCGGATAGTATTCGGTGAAATATTTATTGTCGCTTGTCACTTCATGGATGATGAGCAGTCTTTCCCACAGGTCGTTCTGTTCGAGCATGGCCTTGGCCTGCTGATAGACGCCCATTTCATGGAGGCGCTCCGTGATTTCATAGACGGAGTATTTCTTGGGGCGGGCGGCGGCCTCCGCCAGAAGGCGGGTCTTGCGGGCGTCCGCCTCGGCGGCGGATATGACGTTGATTGTGTCAGGCATTCAGAAGTCTCCTTGTCTTGTTGATGATTCTTGCGGAATTTCCCATGGCCATGTGCGATTCCCATGATGTGAACGAATTGCGGATGTCCTCGTCCGTCAGCTCTCCCTCGTCCCGCTGGCGCTTCATGTCGCGCAGATGGCGGGTGTATCGGGAGACGGACTTGCGGCGCTTCCGCATGACGATGCGCCCTGTATCCGTGAGCTTGAAGCGCCATTTCAGGAAGACGACGCCCTGCGAGAGCGGGAAGATGCAGGACTTGGGATTGAGTTCCAGCCCGAGCTTGGCCAATTCCCGCGCGTAATCCGCGACAATCTCCTTCAATGTCTCCTTGTCCGGATGAAGGATGACGCTGTCGTCGTTGTAGCGGACGTAGAACCGGCATCGCCAGTATTCCTTGATCCGGTGGTCGAGGGCGGAGAGGCGGAACAGCGCCAGCTGTTGCGACATAGGCGAACCAAGCCCAAGCCCGATGTCGCCAAACGAATCAATGACCACCTCTGTTTCGCGCATATAGTCCTGGTTGTCGGCGACTTGACGGACGTCATGTTTCAGCCCTTCATGCTCGATGGAGGCGTAGTAGTCGTGGACATCCACCTTCGCGCCCCATCCTCTGAGGCCGAACAGGCGGAAGAATCTCTGCAACATGCATTTCAGGCGGTCGAGGCCGAGGCTCATGCCCTTGTCCTTCTGGCAGGCGACGTTGTCATGTATGAATCCCCTTGAAAGGTTGTCGCGCAATCCGCCGTCGAGAGCCGCTGTCTGGACCGTCCTGTCGCGGAATGCCGGAGCCTTGATTTCGCGAGGCTTCGGCTCCGTAACCATGAACCTTACGAACGGAGCTGGCTTGTACGTCCCCTTCTCCAGTTCCGCTTTTATGCGATAGCAGAACAGAAGATGGTTGCGCGGAATTTTCCAGCGGAGGACGCTGTCTTTCCACGACACGTTCCGCGTGCATTTCATGGCGGCGTCCGTTACAAGGCCCATGGGCCAGCTTGTTGTCTTTCTGTCCTGTTCCATAGTCTGTTAAAAGCCTCCAGCGGATAGGAGTACCGCCTGGCTTGCAGGCGACTCCGTCTGGAGGCGTGTTCACGGACGGTTTCCCGTCCGCGCGAAGACGGCCTCCCTTTGCATTGTGGATGCGGTTTCCGCCGCTTTCGCGGCTTACTTCAATGCGCGTATGTTCTGTTTTTGCAAAGTCCGGCGCAATCCCGCGGTTGTTATTCGCGTTGTTGTTGTTGTTGCTCCCCGTCGTCGTCGTATTGTACACGTTGTTGCCGTTGGAGGCATTGGGAGAGGAGATTCAGGCCGTCCCGCCGGAGCCGTAGGCCTGTCCGGCCTCCGACTTCGTCCATGCCCGCAGGAGCCTTTGGACCTCCATGACAAGTTCAAGCCAGTGGCAGAGCTTGTCGTCGTCGAACCGGCATGTGTACCACGCCTTGTGCAGTTCCGTCAGAAGGTTGTATGTCGCTCCGAGGGCCAGTCGCTGGTATTTTAGCCTCCAGACACGCTCCTGCGCGTCGTCGAGGCGCATTGTGTTGGCTATGTCTATGTGTTCGCATACCTTTGAGGCTGCATTGACGATGAACTGCCCCGTGCACCATCTCAGCCGTTTCGGTATGACCTTCTCGTTCGACGCGCAACGCGCCGAATGCGCGTAGAGGCGATAGGCCGCGTCCTGAACCAGAAGCAGCCCGCTAGTCGGCGTTCTGTCCGCCTTCTTGACTGTCATGCCCTATACCTCTTATTATATAGAACCGTCCGTCATGGTCTATCCTCATCGTGAACGGGACGTCCAGATGGTAGAGCTGGCCGATGGTGTTGTATCTCAGATACTTTCCGGCGAGCTTGTCCAGTTGCAGGATGACGTATTCACGCCATATTAGGACACGGTGCTTCTCCTCCGGATGATCGACATGCGACAGAATCAGCGTCGCCTTGCGTTTCGAGCCGCCTTTCTCCGCATAGTTGCTTCTGATGACGAGCAGATCGTGGCATATCAGCGGCGCGTTGATCAGTGCGTTGATGTCGCATTTCTCGACGCCTGAGTAGTCGATGACCAACTCTCCGTAGTCGTATGGTCTGTTCTGCTGTGTCATGCTGTCTTTGGGCGCGGCTTGCGCCGCGCGATTGAAAGGATTGAAGGATTACAAAATCACAATGCAAAGGCCGGCGCAATCCCGCGGGTGGTAAGCGCGTTGCTGCCGTTGTAGCTCCCCGTCGTCGCCGCAAAGCACACGCCGTAGCCGCCGGAGGCATAGGGAGAGGAGAGCCACCATATGGTGGGTTCGCCGTTGAGGAGCTTGATGCGGCTGTTTGCGTCGGACGCCTTGGCCGTGTAGTAGTCCCACCGCTTGACGCCTTCCGATACATTGTTTACTTTTGTATTGAACACTTCGTACAAGGACGGAAGAAAAACCTTGTCCTCGCACGTCGTCGAGCCTCCGCCGTAGGTCGTGGATATGGCCACGGTCTTCGTGATGGGGACGAGCAGGCTCTTGAATGGAAGATTGTAGAGGAAGCCAGGACGGGACTTGTATGAACCCGCGTCCCAGATGTTCTTGGCCTCCCACCATGAATCCCCCGCCGCGTCGGCGTTGAGATACTGGCGGATGTTGGAGTCAACCCACTTGTTGCAACCGTACTGATAGTATGGATTGGGGTTCTTTTCGTAGTATGTGTCGGCGGTCACGGAGCCTCCAGCCGTCCAGTCGGTGTTCTCGACGGTTTCAGTGTAGGTCGTGCCGCTCTTCGTGTAGTATGTCTTGCCGGTCTGGAAAGTCTCGTCCGTCGTGAGGGCGTACTGGCTTTCGGCGGGGTCGAACGCCATGGCCCCGTAGCTGTTCGATGCGCTGTAAAGACAATCCTCGAACTGGAACACGGCGGCATGGGAGTTCCCGCTTGCGGGTGTCACGCAATCGTAGCCCATGAAGCGGACTAGCTGGCCAGAGTATCCGGGCGACGGGTCGAAATCCGGATGGTTGATGACGATGCAGTCGCCGACGTTCAGGTAGCTGAGCAGCGTCCCGTTCTGGGACAGCGTGTGGATGGTCGTCGGCGTGAGCGCTGTGGCCGTCGGGATTTTGTTGTCGTCAACATTGGTCACCGTTCCGGCGGTCGTGGTGGAGAACAGCTTGTAGTAGTAGGTCTTGGTCGGGTCTGGAACCGTGTCGCGGAAGAAGGTCGATGAATAGGCGTTCTTGGTGCTGTCGGACGCCGACGTCGTGGCGACGGTCGTTCCGTCTCCCGGACCTGTCGGGTAGGAGCCTTCCTTCCGGACGAGCGTCGTCTTGAGCCATGTGGCGATGGCCTGCCCGCCGACGGAGATGTCGGACGGGTCCGTCCATGAAATAAGGTTGAGGCCAGCGCCCGTGGTGAGGGCCGACACGCTTGAACAGGCGGCCAGCGATACGCCTTCGCTCTCGTCGGCTTCGCGGAGCCTTCCGAGAATAACATCGAATTTGATTTTCATGTTGCGTCACCTCTTTTTCAGTATGTGGCGTATGAGAGGGATGCCATGTCGTCCGCCGTATGGCAGAAGTTGGGCGTTCCGCCCGCGAAGGCGACCGTGATGCGTCCGCTGCCATCGTCGTAGATCTTCTTCACCTGCCAGACTGGGTCGGTCTTCGACGCGGTTTTCGGGTTGGCGATTGCGACATAGGTCGTTCCGCCGCTAGATTCCACGATCATGGCGAACACGTTTCCGGCCATGCCAGTGAGTAAATCCATCATGTTCTGTACCTCCTTGCAATGACCGTTCCGGCCCGCGCTCAGACGCCGCCAAGCGACCGGGCGACGGGTCGGACGGGCTAAAATCAGTCATCGAGGGCAGGGGCGACATCGTCCACTCCACCCGCGATGCACAGGATGGGGAGCATCGTGTTCGCGGAGACGTTACCGGACGCGGTGACGACGATCTTGTAGTTTCCGCCGCTGATCTTGGATTTGGCGACGGAGAAGTTGCCGGAGGCCATGGGGAAGATTTCCAAGGACGCCTGCTCGGCGGGCGAGATTTTCAGGTCGTCGAGCTTGACGGTGACGGTCTTGGTGCTCGTCATGGCGGGCAGTTTGATACGGATGACGCGTGGTTTGTCGCGCAGCATAGTTTTTTCTCCTTATGTGAAAAGCGGATTGTTCTTGATGTATATCTGCGGCGATACTCCGCGCTCGAAGACGCCGCTGACCTTTTCGGATTCACGCCTCGCCTCCTCGGCGAGGATTTCGGCACGCTCCCGGGCCTTCCTTTTGGCGTTCTCGGCGTTGCGGGAGATCGCCTCCAGGCGCTCGGGACCGTCCTGCCAGTTGTCGAACCGGCCCATGATGCCCAGGATCTCCTCCACGACGGGTTCGATCATGGGTGTGTCGTCGGAATGGAACAGGTCGCAGATGCGGACACCGTCCCATTCAAGGGCCCAGACGTGGCGTTTCTCCTCCCATACGACGGAGGCGAGCGGATCGCGGGCCTTGACGGCTTGTTCAATGTGCTTCGGAAGTTCTCTCATGAACCGGTTCTCCTATGGATTAGGACCATTTGTCGTTGTCAACCTTCAGGAGGCCGCACTTCTGGAGGTTGGTGGCGCCGAGGGTGAACCACTTGCCGACGATGTATTCGACGTAGGTGCGGCCCTGTACCCAGTGCCAGCCTGCGGCTGCGGGATGGAGCGGACCGATGGGGCCGCGCTCGTAGATCTTCACGTTGTCGAAGTCGATTGCCGCGATCTTGTCGCGGTCCATGTCCTCGTCGGCGTAGAGGTAGGTGCCGTCGATCTGGACGCGGGTGAAGTTTTCCTTGAAGGTTTCGGCCGGGGCGTAGCGGACCTTGTCGGCGAAGTAGTGGGACGCATAGCGGCGGACGGTTTCGATGTGGGCGACGAGTTCCTTCGGGTTGTTGCAGTTCAGGATGAAGTCGCTGACATGTTCGTAGTCGAAGATTTCGCTGGTGCCGTCGTGGACGAATGCACGGGCCCAGGAGTTTTCGGCCAGTGCGCGGTTCACGCCCTGGAATGTATTGTCGTCATCCAGCACGTCGAGGATGCCGGGCATGTCGAGGACGGGATCATCGAGGGAGCCGGAGTCGCAGGGGACGAAGTAGTCGTTGTCCGCGAAGGTGACGTCGCTGCCGTGGAGGGTGATCTTGCCTTCGATGCGGTTGACGTGGGCGATGCGGACGGGATGGCCCTTCTTGGCGTCAGTGGAGCCGTTGTAGCCCTGGAGGATCATGCCGCGTTCGAGAAGTTTGCAGCGGTCTTTCGTCTCGGTGTTCCAGAGGCCGGCATTGTCGAGGGTGATGGTGAGATTGCCGGTTCCGCCGACGGACGCGACGACTGCGACGGCCTTCTTGGCGGCCTGCGGGGACCAGAGGGCGGCGCGCAGGTAGTAGGGGAAGGTCTTGACGAGGTTTTCGACGCGACGGTTGACGAGGTCGCGGATGGCGGTGGATTTCATGTCGCAGCCGACGACTTCCTTGAAGGTTGCGTTGGCGGCCGTTGCGGCGCAGGCCAGTTTGAATTTCTGGTAGTCGTAGGACTCCTGCGCTCCAGTCGGCGTGTAGCCATGTTCAGTGATGCCGGTCCAGCCGATGGGGATTTCGGTGTTGAAGGGGATTCGGACCTCGAATCCCTCGACGCCCTTGGAAGTGCGGTCGAGGCGTTCGATGGTCCAGCGGCCCTTCGGATCCCATGCGACCTTTTCGATCACGGGCAGCCAGCACTGCCGGACGATCGCGTCGCCCAGCTCGCTGAAGGTTGAATAGACGGCCAAGTCATTAGGCATAGTTGTTTTCTCCTTGTGTTGCTTGGCGGCGTCTGGTCCGGCTGGACCGGTCTGTTTTGTTTGGTTTCGTCACGCGCCCCTCGGCGCGAGGCTCACTTCTTTCCCCATCCGTCGGCGATCCTGGCGGACAGGTCGTAGGCTTCATCGATGCTTTGCGGGGGCTTGTCGTTGATGTGGGCGGTGGCGGCCCCGCCTCCGCCTGTCTGGACGGGCCCCTTCCCGTACGGATCCTCTTCCTTCGTCTTCTCGTTGTCTTTCGAGGCGACGAGTTTTGCGACGCGTTTCGCGACTTTGTCGCAGGCTTCGCGGACCTTTTCGACTCCTGCGTTCTCGGGGAGCTTGTCAAGCTCCTTTTCGAGCATGGCCTGTGCGGCTTCGCGGACATCCTCGTCCTCGCTGCCAAAACATTCGAACTCTTTCAGGACATCTTCCGGCGCCGTCGGCGTGGCGGGCTTTTCGGGATGCTCCTTCTTGTAGTCTTCGAGCGCCTTTTCGAGGCGTCCCTTGTAGGCTGTTTCGACTTTTCGGTTGAGATCGTCCAGGCTGCCTTCCATGAGGTCGTCGTCGTTTAGGACGGGTTCCGTCTGGGGTGTCTGCTTGTTGTTTTCGTCTGCCATATAATGTAGCCTCCTTTAATATTCCATTTTATAGAGAGGCAAATTCTTCGCCTCTCGTGCGTAGGATTTGACAAAATTTGTCAAAAAACTCATTTTTTCGACGTCTGGTCGGCGAGGGCGGCCTGTATGTCCGCCGTGTTTCCGGTCATCATGACGCGCATGACGGCACGGAGCGTGTTGGCATCGAGCTTGTCGATGGCGGCGTAGTCGGCATCGGAGTAGCGGCCGCGTTCCTTGTAGGCCGCGTCGTCGGTGAGCTCTTGCTTGTGGTCGGCCAGCATTCGTTCGCCTTTCCGGCGGCTGGTGACGAGTTCGCCGTTGACTGGGACGACGAGGATTTCTCCGTCGATCATCTGGCGGACACGGTGGTCGCTTGTGTTGAAGATTCGGATGGTTTCGTTTTGGTTTTCTTCGCTCATTGGGTTCCTCCCGCCTGCACGGCAGGCGTTTCAGTGGCTTGCGCCTGTGGCGCAGCCGGTTGTTGTTGGGCGGCCGGCATGGCGGACAGGAGCCGCGACGGCTGCGTGAGGCTGATGTCGCCGAGCCCCCGGATGGGCGCTGCGGGCATGTCGGCCTGCGGCGCCATCTGGGAGCTGTAGAAAAAGCGGTGCATCTGGATGTGCGCCCGGATGACGCTTTCGATGGATTCGCCGGAAGCGCGGCCTTCGGGCGACTGGAGCCATGCGTCGTGGATCTGGATGTGGACAAGGTGGTTTTCCGTTTCGTCCGGCTCGACTGCCTGGCCGATGGCCATGAGGAGGTTCTCGTATCCTGCGCGATTGCGGTGTGCTGCATCCTCGTCAGCGACGTCGAACAGATATCCTAGTTCTGTGGCCCGCAGGAAGGCTCGACGGGTGCGTTCAGGCACGGCCTCCGAGAACAGTCCGTACTGGAGCCATTCCTTGAGCGTTTCCATGCGGACGACGTGGTTCCGTGACATGGCGGATCCACGACTGAAGCGGATGTCCATGTTGACGACGGCATCCCGGAAGGCGAGATAATACTGGGCCCTGTCCCGTCCGACGGCGTCCAGCATCCGGTCCTCCGTCCAGAAGGTTCGGACCATGGATACGACGAATTTGGCCGTGAGGCGGTCGTTTCGCTCGCATCCGTAGTAGAGCATCCAGTTGACGGAGTCGGCGGCATTGCGGAGCATCTCGAAGTGCATGGCGCTCCGGACCTGCGTGTCGTTTCGTCCTTGCACGGCGAGGCTCTGGCCAGTGGACTGCTGGAGGGAATATTCGGCTCTGTCCAGCTCCGCCTCCAGACCGATGAGCGGCTGGCCCTGGATGTACTTCGGCTCGACGGACATTCCGGCGGGGACTTCGATGAGTTGTCCGCTTTCGTCCGTCCATTCGCCGTCCCGCAGCATTCCCTCCTGGATGATTAGCTTGTTGTTTCCGACGGCTGCGCGGTTGCGGGCCTGGCGGGTTAGGAGGTCGTTCAGTTGGATCTGGGCGGGACGCCAGTTTGTGAGGACGGCTGGCGGATGGAGCATGCTGCAGTTGACTTCCGAAAACTGCGGGATCACGCCCATGGTTAAATTATAGTTGTCGCCGGGATCGATGGAGCGGGCGACTGCGAGATAGGGGAGGCCGCCGTCGTGGGCGATCTTTCCGCCATAGGCGTGGATGTATCGGCCGGAAGGGCGTTCAGGGGAGGGGCGTTCCCAGTATTGGATCTCCATGTAGCGCTTTTCGGTGGCCGTCATGTCCGCGGCGTATCCGAATTCAGGGGAGACGAAACGGTTGATACGGTCGAGCGCCTCGAAGTTGACGTCTCCCTCGTTGTATGGCTTGAGATCCTGTTTGTCGAGCTTGTGTCCAAGACGGCGTTCAAGGGATTCGATTGAGACGAGGTTGACGTTCATGATGGAGGTCACTTCGTTCCAAGACGTGGCGGAGAGGGGGAAGCAGTAGGTGTTGAGGGGGTTGAGGACGTCGAAGGCGATGTCGCCTTCGTAGTTTTCGATCTCCTCCGTGAAAAGGTGCGTGATGCCTCGTTTGGTGCGGATTGGCGTCTCCGAATATTGGCGGCGGATTTTCCGCCCGTATCGGGCGTTGCGCTTCCAATACGGCATGAGGTAGCCCGTTCCGGTGACCATGATCCAGAATCCGAGCTGGATGCGGGCGTCCTGCCAGCCGTTGTTTTCTGCAAGGTAGTCGCAGATCTGGACGGCGCATTTTGCGGCCATGGAGTCCTTCGCCTCGATGCCGCCTTCGTAGGCGGTGATGGCGGGCTGGTCGCCGTACAGTTCGTTCATGAGGCGGACGTAGGCGGGCTTGATCCTGTTGTCCACGCGGCGGATCTCGTTCGTGGCGTTTTCGACGGGCGTGATGCCTTCGCCGGGGTTCCAGAGCGTCCACTGGCTTCCGGATAGGAAGGCAAGGTTCAGCTCGGTCTCCGCCACGATTTTCCGATAACGTTCGGAGGCGTTTCGGCGGAGGTCTTCAAGCCATGTCCAGAGGGGGGGAGGTGTGTTTTCGCTCATTGCAGTCTAACCCTCCCCGCCGTCGCCCGCTCTTCACCGGCTGTCTCGGCGTCGTTGATCCTTTTTATCTGGGCGGCGGCCATTTTGGACGATGGACCGTAGCCAAGAATCCGGGCGGCCAGAGCGAGAAGCGTCACTGTGCCGGCGACTAGGAACATCGCCAGCGTGGCCAGGACAATCGCGTTCATCGTGTCGTTCATATTAGTCTTCTCCTTGTTGGTTTGCGGGCGGCCTCGAACGCCAGACGGGCCTGCTCGCGGCGGTATTCCAGTTCGGCTGCGCTTCTTGTCTCCACGTTCCCGGACATGGCCGGAGGTGGCGCCTGCGGGGCGGTCTTGCGGAGGACGGCAGGGGCGGAAACGGCCCTGTCGTCCAGCAGGCTCAAGGCGTCCGGTCCGTTGTCGTCAGCGGACCGTGGATGCTCCAGCAGAGCGCGTTCCAGCAGGTCGAGCTGGGGGATTTTTGGATCGAAATAAAGCATTCCCGCCGAGAAGAGCGGCTGGAGCGATGCCGTGATGCGCTGCTTTTTTTCGCGTTTGCCGAGGCTGTAATGGTAGAATCTGGCGATCTCCTTGCCTTCTTCGCGGCGTTTTATGTTCTCGCGTTCGACGAAGGACATGATGGTTGTCTCCAGAAGTGTTTTCTGGCGGACGATGAAATCGGGCTTCCATCGATCCCAGAGCGAGAACAGCTGGTCGATGAAGGCGGAGGGATCCATCTTCTCCTGGATGTAGTCGATGAGGAAGATCCGGCCCGTCTGGTCGATGGCGACGACGCAGATCGCGATGGGATCGGAGCCTTTCTTGTCGTCTCCGGCTGCGTCGGTGAGGATGACTTTTCTGTAGGCTGCCTGTCCGGACGCCTCCAGATCGCGGCAGGTGGCCCATGGCTGGTATTTGAACCATGACCGTTTGAAGCCCCTGTTTTCCTCCGTCGGGTTAAGGATGACCTGACAGGAAAATGTGTACTGGTTCTGTGCCTGGTCCATGAATTTTGAAATGCTCATGGATTCTGGGAAGGTGGAGCGGCCGCAGGCGAGGATGCCGGAGACGATGATGCATTCATACTCTCTCATGCGACGGAGCGAGGATGTCGGATCGTCATGCGAGAATCGCGTTCCGATATAGAGGATGCGGCCCTCCTTTGGTGTGGCCAGCAGGAATTCGATGCCCGCCATCTCCTCCTTGACGTCTGCCGTTGACTCCGGCGACGTGACGGATTTCTCATCCCAGAAGTCGTCGCCGATGATCAGATCGTAGTGCTGGGAGGTGCCGCCTTTTGACGATCCGACGCCTGCGGCCGTGATGGTGTTTTCCGCCTGGACACGTGTGCAGCACGGGGCTCGCCATCCGCTCCCGCTGCCTTCCTCGCTGACCTTTCTCGTCTTGAATTCGGGGAACAGAGCGGCGAAAAGTTCGTTCCGGAGGAAATGGTTCTTGATTTCCTGCACTTTTTTGGCGGCATTTTCGCCGACGCAGCTTTTGTAGAGGATCGTGATGTTCGGATCGCGGAGGATCTGCTGGACGCAGAAGGTGACTCCCATGAAGGTCGTCTTGAATGAATCGCGGGCGAATTCGCGGAGCCCTCTATATCCGGGATGAATGCGGGAGGGGGCGATCGTGTGCGCCATGAAATAGTGGAGGTGAAATACGGCCTTGCTGTAGCCGAGCCATATTTTGCCGAGGTAATACGGATCGATCTTGCACATTTCCCGCTCGAATGCGCGTCTGGCCTCGTCCTGCATGCTGGAAGGGTAGCGGGCCAGCCACGTTTCACGGGCGGCGGCTATTTTTTGAAAATATTGCGACTCGGCGCGCGCGTTTTTTTGCTGCAATTCGCCGAGGTCGGCTATTTTTGAAAAATCTATGGCCTCTCCCGTCTCCGTGTCCTCCCAAATCTGCGAAAAGCCCTCATAGACGAGCTGTGGCCTCCATGCGTTCATGAAGGCCGTGATTTCGTCTGTGCTGTAGGTGGTGGTTGCCATTCTTGGAGGCGATTTTTTTGTGGAAAAAATTTTTGGAGAAAAAATTTTTGGAGGGTGGGAAAAATCGGAGGGGGTATGTCTCGTTTGAGGCCGTGGCTAAATAAAGGCGGCGTCTCTGGATCGCCGCGGCCCCATGGCCCCCGGGGGTCCGAAAATCGGCTCCGGGAGGGCCCGAAATGGCGGCGAAGGAGGCGGAAAGGGGAGGGAAAACGTGCCAGAACAGGGGCATCCAGCGCCATGGATACCGCCTGCTCTGACACACATTCTTACACACACCTGCCTGTCGGAGCGGTTTTTTCGACACCTATTCAGGCATGAAGGAGGGAGCGGGAGCGGTTTGCGGAACCGTCGTCATCGGGGCTTCCGGGGCATCGTCCGACGGTCCGCAGTCGGCGTCCGACGCTTCCGGCCGGAGGGCGGTTGCAGGTTGTCCAGATTCCACGCCCAGAACTGGCTCGGGCTGCATTCGCTGGCTGGTGCTCAACTTAGATAGGTAGGCAGACAGGGCGTCGGTTTCGCCGGACGTTATCTGGACGCCTATCCGCGAGCCGTCTCCGGTGGACTGGGCGGCGATGTTCACGTTGACGGGCGGGGCTCCGTTCGTCATCGCGAGCGGGATTCCGCCCATCTCGGTGGCCAGCTTCAGCATGTTGAACTCCGTCGGCGTGATGGAGGAGGTGGAGCGGCCCGCCTTCACCTGGTGGAGGATCATCAGGGCGATCTGCGGGACGATGTCTCGACAGCGCTTGCACATGTCTCCACCGAAGGCGGCGGATATTTGGGATATGGCCGCGTACACCTGGTTCGACTTGTCGGAGAGGTATTTCTGGACGGTTGTCCGGCTGACGCCTGCCGCCTCGGCGATCTTCGTCTGCGTCGGCCACTTGCAGTTGATGTAGATTTCGACCAGGCAGCTGCGGACGATCGATTTCTCCACGGGCGTGAGCTGTCGGTACGCCTCGGAGGAGTCGTACAGGGTGCTGTCCTCTTCGTCTGGAAACAGCGTGAGCTGCTCCTGTCGGCGAGGGACAACGGCCAGTGGTTGTTCGTCGTTCTTGTTCATAATGGGCCTTTAAGATAAGTCGGCTCGATTTATCGTCCATCGGAGGCGCAAAATTTGCCTATTCTCTTGACATTTCAGAATTATGGTGTATCGCGCATGCATGAGGGGAGCCGTCGTGTCGGTCCGTTTCCCCCAAGCCCCTTTCAATGATTGATTGAATAAATGAACAAATTGCGCATACGCGTATGAACGGCAATTGCGAAAAAGACGGCGGCCGTCGGTCAAAACATACTAATAAACGGCAGTATAAAATAAAAGGCGGCGCGGCGGATCGACGGCGATCAGGCGGCGTCTGCGAAGTGGAAGGCGTGATATTTTCAGCCTGAAGGCCAATTGGAGGGCGCAAAAATCACAAAAACGGCGCGGCGGATTGGATTTCCGTGATTTTGTATGCAGTTGGGATGCTGTAAAACGGTCTCCAGACGTCAAAAAGCGCCGTTTTTATCCGTTTCCACCGCATCATCTGATAAAGTATGCAGTGGTGAGGCAAATCAAAAACGGCGCGGAGGGCTTCAAAATTCAAAAAGGCGGGCGGTTTATCGGACATTTGCATGTCCGACGCAACTTGCTCCGTTTGAGCGTCAAAATTCAAAAAGCGGCGCGGCCTTTTTGTTTGAAAACAGCATATAAAAAAGCGCCGCCGCTTTGAAGATGAATTCAAAAAGCGGCGGCGCGGTGACTCGAAATGTCTTGTTTAGTTTTCGTCTCCGAACAGTTCGTCGGTCTTCTTGGCGATCATGGTGCTGAACGAGGCGGAGGCCAGAAACTGCCCTATGCCTAATGATGCAAAAAAGTACGTGGCGATCAGCAAGTATCTGCTGGTTTTCGCTGCTGGCCAGTATTCCATCGCGAGAATTGAAAAAAGGCCTAGCATCATGCCGATGGTGTTGGCGATTGTGGAGAAGTGAAAACGGTTTACGATTGCCCTGTAGAAATGATGTCTTCGTATTATTTTCATCATTTCTGAGTTGGTGTTGGTGATGAAATTATTCGTTATTCCAGTTGAAAAACCAATCAATACGGTGGCTATTGTCGCGTAGGTCTTCATGAAGTCGATGATGATCTTCGCCGTCTTTTCGTCGCATTCTCCGGGAAGTGCGGCGTATGCCAGGATGCCGCACAGGCCGCCTAGAATGATGCTTCCGAATCTTATCAGAAATGTCTTCATATTCCTAGCTCTCCCAGTTCATCGGTTGCGTCTGTGAATGCTCTTTCCAGCGCTCTTTCTCGTTCGTTTGGTTGAACCGTTCGCCCTGTCATGGATATTTTCACTTTGTGGACAAGCGCATAGTCCAGCAGGTTCAGCAGTTCGCCACGGCGATCATGTTCATCCTTCCCGACGACTACTTGCAATGTCTTCACTTTTTCTTTCGGCTGTCTTCTGATCACGTCTATCAGTTGGCGAACCCATTTCATTTCCAGCGGATGACGTTTTCTGGATGCAAGGGAGACGGCGATCTCGCCGTAGCTTAAATCCTTTAGGGATTCGACCATAGCGACGTCGTTGTCTTTGTCGTTGAGAGCGTCTGGTGCCAGTTTGGCTGTCCTGAAAGTGAATCGTTTCACGTATCCATCGCTGGATAATCTAGCATACATTTCCTTTTTCAGCAAGATATTGGCCTCGCATTTGCTCAGGGAGTTTTTCGCTTTTACCTGCGACAGCAGACTGCCTATTCCGGGGGCGCCGATGTCCTTGGTGACAAGCAAAAGCCGTTTTTTAGGGATGTACATGAATGAACAGACGTAAAGGAGTCCTTCTGCCTCGGCCAGTTCCAGATCTTTTTCTTTGGCGTTTGATGTGTCGAATACTTGCGGAAGGTCGTTTTTCCTGACGGTCTTGATGCTTCCATGCCAGTTGTTTGTTGTCGGTGATTGGTGTATTGTCCCGAAAAATTGCGCGGAATAGTCTGGTGTGTAGCCATTGAGTAGTTCTGCAAGGTATTCCTCGAATGTTTTCTCGTTCCCCTCCATTTCGATCTGGTAGAAATCAACGCTGAATGTCTTTTCGTACATTTTCAATTCCTTTGGTGTTGTTATGGTTAAT